>Ga0315276_10000163_pt1 | contig 53979 bp, 50 predicted proteins | sample YL17G05_0_MG_FD_204542 | JGI IMG/M metagenome (GOLD analysis project Ga0315276, IMG submission 204542) | Sediment microbial communities from Yellowstone Lake, YNP, Wyoming, USA - YL17G05_0 | ecosystem: Environmental > Aquatic > Freshwater > Lake > Sediment | place: USA: Wyoming | collected...
CTGGATGGTTGTCTTGGAGAAGATCAAGCAGCGACAAGAGAAATTCCCCGGACGACTGGTGGTCGACGCCACTGGTCTGGGGGACGTGGTAGTCGAACAACTGAGAGAATATCGTCCTGAGGCAGTCATCTTCACGCCGGCCGTCAAGGCGGAACTGCTTACCAATGTTGAGTTGATGCACGCCCGCGGAGCGGTTTGCTATGATCGTTGGGAGTTACCGGACGGACCCGGCCGCATCTGGTCGCTTGAAGATGAGCTTCGCTCCGCTCGCTGGGACGACAACAACGAATGCGATTCCCTGATGGCGCTCGCTTTGGCCTTGTGGCCGCTTCGACGGAGAAGTGCGATTCCGCTGGGCCCGCGAGTTGGCAAGGTCTAATTTCGGGGTTAGAGAGAAACCCACCCAGAGGGTGGGCCACCCGTACGGATTTGACGGCCTTCGGGTTCTTTGTTGGGTCTTCAGGCTGAACTTCGTCTGCTTCAAAAAGTTCAGTTCCGGTAGCGGCATTCACAACCGCCGTAGCCAGTTCATTCAAGTCTGGCCGTTTATTGCGCTTCTTTGTCACTCCTCAAACTAGTCGCTCAATCGGGTAGCCCACAGCTCTGCTGTGGGTAATCTGTTCCCTGATATGGTCTCATATCTCGATTCGGTCTACCCGCAAAGGTACATCTTCCGCACCACAATAGCAACTAAGACTCGACCTCAGCTTTGCTAAGGGTTGCTACATTGTTATGTGTGTCTCACCCACAGCAGAGCTGTGGGCCACCGCCCTGACGCAACGTGGTGGGTCCGCGAGTAGGCAAGGTCCGATCTCAGGAATCAAACGCCTTCCGAGCGGAATACACCCGGAAGGCGCAGGAGGGAGGGGATTGGGGGCGTAATCTACTTTTCTTTTCTGAATCTCCGCGCCGCGTACAGGGCACCCAGACCACTTGCCAGCAACACCAGCGTGGTTGGTTCTGGAACAGCGGTTGAAGCGTCAGGATTATCATTGGTTGCCAGACCACTCGATCCGCTGGCGCCATCAGTCGACCGATCGGCGTTACTGCCGTCAATCCGTCCGCTGGGCGGGTTCCCGTAGACGTCGGTCATTGTAAAGCACATGGCCACGACGAAGACCAACAAAGCAATTACCCATTTCAACGGCTGGGACGACTGACGCTGATAAAAATTCATTTTACATCACCTCGCAGGGAGCTGGGTTTCTTAGCTCTGTCCCCTAATGAGCAAAGGCTGTGCCTTGCGCTCCTGCCGCGGCTTATTAATCCCGCAATGATCAATCCTCCAATGAGATAGCTCTCCGCATCAGGCAACCCTCCCGGCCTATTACGGCATCGTTTATCCGTAGTAAACTGCACAGTTTTGATAGCAACTCGACGCTGTAAGTCGTTCCGCCGTGATTGTCAGAACGACTGACGGAGGCATCAATGACCGCAAGTTATGGGCGGGTAATCGCGCAACTGGCCGAACCGGACGAAGAAGTCCCGGCCGAGCTTATCGATCTCATCAACTCAAATGTCAGACCACCAGCAAAGGTCAGCGCGGCCGACGTGTACATCCGAGCCATGTACGTCGTGTCCGATCAGGTCAATTCATTCGGTGGGAGATTTCCGGTCGATGAGCACCCGACGGTTGTCCGTCTGCTGGTTGATTCCCCCGTTCTCGTTGGACATCGCAAAGACAAGCTCCCCGTCGGTCGGAATTTCCACGCCGTAACAATCGAACGAGATCAGCGTCCCTGGGTGAAGAGCTACTTCTACTGGCTCAGGTCATCCGACGGAGCCGAGCAGTTGAAGGACAACATTGACGGTGGCATCTATAAGGAGTGCTCGGTAGCATTCACCTTTCAGTTTCCGGAATGCTCGATTTGCGGGAAAGACATTCGCCGATGCGAGCACCAGATCTTCGAAAAATATGACCGAAACGGAGTCAAAGAAAAATGCCACTTCAACTATCGCAGGATCGAGAAAGTGCTGGAGACATCGCTGGTCTATCGCGGTGCCCTGCCGGATACACTGGTGTCAAAAGACCTCAACGCAGAGACGACTCCGCTCCGACCACTGATTCCCATAGACAATCTCAGTCAGATTGAGCCATCAGGCCGGTACCTGATAGTGCCGCATTACGACGGTCTTCCGCTCACCGCCAGAGTGAGCGAAGAGCAACTTCAGATGTCATCCCTTGACGGCACACCAGTCGGAACGCCGGCGCATCATTATCGACCGCGCGGTTTTCGACCAGAGTCCCAGGTCTTCGGCATGCTGGTCGGATATCGGGGTAGAGAACGTTGCACGCTGGCTCAATTGCAGGATCATCTGGCCGGGCGGGCGGGCGAGGTCAGTCGGCTGGTTTTCAACGTCTTTCCTCACCAGGGAGTTATTGCCTTGCCGCCGACGAATGCGAAATCGCCGCTGGATGTTCGAGCCATTCCCTATCGACTCGCAGAGCGTAACGACATTGATCGGGCAACGCGTGAGATCATGACACGCGACGGAGTGGAAATCTGGCCCGAGGAACAGGCGACGAATCTTGCTTTCTCGACAGATATTAGCGCTTATCTCTATTGCCCCACTGTTCTTTCCGAACGGAACGTTCAGGCCTGCGAAATCTCGGTCGATGGTGACCACGCGCTCCTGATTATTGGTTCGAAGTCCGGGATAGGAACCGGTGTTGAGCAGCGCCTGGCCTTCGACGTAGTCGCTTTCGATCAGGCGGCTTTGGCGGCAGGTCGACGCTTTGTTGCACGGCGACAACTCTCACCTCGGGCCGGACGAAGCCATGTCATGCTGATGTCAGGCAAACTGGCGCGTCTCGAAAAATCGGCGGATGCCTGGTCATTCGGAAGTACAGGGACGATGAACGGATGCTTCGTGCTGCAACCGATCCGGCTTCAAGGCGAGGACTGCCATCTGTTTTATCAGTTGGGACATTCTGGTGCTCACGTGTGCGATGGCGGGTTTGAGGCAAACCCGCCCTACAAAACCGTGCCCGGCAGATGCCCTCATCTGCCGGATCAAACAGCCCGGATGGACGTTCGTCACGCACAGGATACAAGAGCAATCGGAGGGCTGTCCTTATGACCGACGAGCGGCTGCAATCAGTTTTCCGCCTGCACGGATGGTGGATCAATCTACTGTCGGTCATCCTCGGCATCGCCACCGCCTACTTCATGACCATTCAGTCGCTGAAGGTCGAACTCGCCGCCAAGGCGGAAGCCGTGGTGGTCGGTGCTCTCGACAAGAAGCTGGCCGGCTTTGAAGTGCTGCTGAAGGAAGGTGTGGTCAGCAAGGAGCAGTTCTACCGCTTTTCGTCGGATGTTGAAGCGCGGCTGATTCGTATCGAAGACTATCTGATTGAATACTCAGGAGAGAACCTTGGAAAACGTTAAAGGTGAAATTGCCTATCTGGAGGGAGTTGTCCGGTTGATGGACGAAGCCGGAATGGCGCGGATCGACTTTGATGAGTTGCGCGAGCGACTGCTGGCGATCGGCGTCGGACTGGCGGCCCTGGACACGCTGTCCGAAGGTCACGCCTTACTGAGGCAGGACTGCGAGCTGCGCATCGCCGGTATGATCAAGGCGATCGCCGCTGTCGACCGCAAGCGCGACGGCTGGAACGAGGCGGTAGCGCAGGTGGAAGAGTTGCCGACCCTGGCGCCGGCGAAATTGCTCGAGGCCTATCGCCGGGTGGCGGCGCGATTCCGCGATTGCTTCCCCGGAAGTTTCGGCACACCGAGTCCTGGCGGGCGGAGATTTCAACCGGACACCCGATGAGGTGGGGATAGCGGCTAGTTCCGCATGATCATCCCCGAAAAACGAAAAACACGCAGTTAGGAGACTACAATGACCGTAAGAACTCAGAATCTCGAGACCATCGCCCCGGTGCTGGTGACATTCAGCATTCATCAGACCGCCGGAGTTGATGATTTCAAAGACGCCGACATCGGCGAACCGGTGGCGCTCACCGGCAGCAATGAAATCGGTCCGATCAGCAGCGGGGGTATCCTGCTCGGTAAACTGATAAGCCTGACCCTGACCGACAACGACGACAGTGAACGGCAGGCGACTGTTCAGGTAGGCGGTATCTGTCGCCTCGCGGTGTCCGCCACGGTACCATCGGTGGGCAACCAGGTGGTCGGCGGGACTACGGGCACGGTGCGACAGGCGCCCGCTCTGACCGGCAACGATCCGGCCGGTGGCAACGTAGCGCGCGGAACGGTCCTCGCGGTCAACGGCACCACCGACTGTGTCATCCTTCTCAACTAAGGGAGCAACCATGGACTTCAATCAATTTATGTATTCAACCGGCGCGCGGGCACTGGCGGCTGAAGAGAATCAATCGAAATCGTTTGGGCGGGTCGATCTCACTCGGGCTGCAGCTACCGAAGTCGACCGCGACCGGTATCTCGAAGCCGAGGCTCGCGGCCTGACGCTGTCGGAACTTCTCGAATGCGATGAGTACGATCCCAGCGCGACCGGCTCGCCGCTGGACGCGTTCGAACGACAACTGGCCCTTGCCGGAGTGCAGCTCGGCGGCAAAAGCCCAACCACCGTGGAACAGTTCTTCCAGAAAGCCTCGACGCTCATGCCGGAGTTCATTCTGCGCGAGATCAAGCGCGGTCAGTCGATGCGGCCGGAGCTGGCCAGGTTGATTGCCAACAGCACCACGGTCAGCACTAACCGGTACACGCCCTTTCATGTGGACACGTCCGGCGCGAGCCGTTTCTCGCTGCGGCCGATCGGTGACGGCGCCGAAGTTCCACAACTGCTGGTTACCGAGCAGACCCACGCCGTCAACGTGCGCGACTATGGACTCGCGCTGAAGTCGAGTTACAAGGCGCTGCGCTATCGCAGTACGTCGCAGTTCCGCGTACTGCTGTGGTACATCGGATTTCGCATGCAGACCGACAAGATCGGGATGCTGGTGGAAACGATTATCAACGGTGACGGCAACAACAACGCCGCTGCCGTAGTCAACGCGGCCACGACGGGTACGCTGACCTACGACGATCTGATCACGCTGTGGGCGCAGTTCGCTCCGTTCGAAATGAACGCGCTTATCGGTCACGTCAGCAAACTCAAGACCATCCTGACGCTGGATGAGTTCAAGGACCCGCTGGCGGGGTATCGTTTCCAGAACAGCGGCGAGTTGTTCAGTCCGCTTGGGGCGGCGCTGGTGCGCTCCGACGAAGTGCCGACCGACTATGTGATCGGTCTGGATTCCCGCTTTGCGGTCGAAGAAGTCGTCACTCAGCCGCTCATGGTCGAGTACGACAAGATCATCGATCAACGGTTCGAGGAAGCCGTGATCTCCGAGTCGGTCGCCTATGCCAAGGTGATCCGGGAGGCCTCAGTTATTCTCGACACGGTGTTCAGCTAATCGAAACGGGCGGGCCCGAACATGGTTCGAGTCCGCCGTTATTCGGTGCGAGGTAATGCAGAAGAAAATCACAGAAACCACCGCCTTGTGCGGGTTAGGCAATCCGTCGCAAGCCAAGCTATTCGCGGTTCCGACGGGTGTCTACATAGGACGGCGCGTCGCGCTCATGCAGACAGGCGCCAACGATATCAAGCTGGCGTGGTCGGACTCACCGTCCAGCGGTTGGTCGAGTCTTGCTACCGTGGCGTCCGACGCATCCAACAGCTCGTTCGATGCCCGCATGGCGGCAAACGGCGACATCCACGTCGTCTACATTGAACAGACTACCGGCTATCTGGTCACACGCAAGCTGACGCTTGGCGAGGGAAGCTGGTCGGTCGGTTCCAAAGTGACGATCTACAACGGGACACCGTGTTACGATCCCTCGCTGGCTATCACGACCGACGGTGATCTGTGGGTGTCGTACTCTCGAATTGTGAGTCCCAATCGTTCCATATATGTCAAGTCTTCGAGCGACGACGGAGCCGTTTGGGGAAGTGGAGCCGGAGATGCGGGTGACCAGATATCCTCGACGTCGATGTTCGCCTGGTCGCGCGTCGTTATCGACAGCGGTTCGGTACACGTGATATACAACGATCAGGATACGGCGATGTCGATCAGGTCGCGCTCACTCGGTGGCGGTAGCTGGTCCGCAAGATATGATATTGCAACCGGCTCCGGGTTTGACAACAATTTCGACATCGGCATCGGCGCCGACGGACGCATGGGAGTGGCCTGGGTTCGCGTCCAGCTCTACTACCGTGAGTGCGACGGGAGCAACTGGGGGGCGATCGGCGTGCTGGAAACACACCCGGTGCTCTGCCCGCAGGTGCTCTTCGAAAACAACATTCCCGCGGTGGTCTACCTGGATATTATCAACGGCGACATGAAGGTGGCGCGTTTCACGGATCGACGGACCGGCGCGTTCTCCGCTTCGGCCGTAGTCGACAAACGGGACGCCCCTTTCGACGCTGTGCTGCTGTACGACGCATCGTCGGCGACCTATCAGGACGTCACGTCTCAGTCGAACAGCTATGTAGCGGCCGATGTCTACCACTCGTCATCCGGATGCCTCGTGAAGAACAGCGGTGACGTGGTCTATCTCGGCATGGACGCCCGGTTTCGCTTCGCGCGTATGCTGCTTTCGACGGTCGGCGTGGGCGGCACCATTCAAGTCAGCTATTGGGACGGCGCCAACTGGCATGCCTTCACTCCAGCCAACGGGACCGCCGCTCTTGACAATAGCACTGTGGATCTGCTGTTCTGGACCGACTACGGTTCGATACCGGTCGATTGGCAGAAACGCATAATCAACTCCCAACTGCGCTACTGGGTGAAGATCACAGTGGTGTCCGGCTATTCCACCGGCCCGGTCGGCACTCAGATCAGCGCGGCGTCCGAGATAGATCGGATGATCTTCAGGAGGTAGTGAATGTCTTATACCAGTGCAGAACAGGTTCGGCATCATCTGGTTATTCCTTTCCCCATCGAAGATCAGGTGATTGATCAACCGGTGACGATGTCAGGCAGCGACTACGTCCGCTTTTATGGCGGCGCGGTTGATGCCGATTCGTTGCGGGTCAAGTCGATCCGGAGCCGGAAGCCGACGCGCGCCACGGTTAACATAGGTAACGGTTCGTCGGTGATTACCGCAAACACCATCGTGCCCGGCTCAGTGGTGGTGGCATCGGACAGTTCGCTCGGGACGGTTTACGTTGAGAACGTTGATTACATCGTTGACTACGGAAGCGGGTCTCTCGCCGTGAAAGCCGGCGGGGCATTGTCGTCCGATCATCAGGTTACAGTCTGGTTCCTGCCGTACGCCTTGTATGAAGCAACAAGCGACTATTCGCTGGATGCCACCCACGGGCAAATCAAACGTCTGACGGGAGGAGACATCGCCGCCGGCGAGACCGCGTGGCTTGATTATCGTCCGGTCTATGTCAGTATAGCCGACGAGATCGTCGAAAATGCCGTGACGATGGCGAACGGTATGATTGAAGGGGAGGTCGACCCGGAGGGACAGTATGAAGCGGATTCGACACTGAGCGCTGCCGCCACTTATCGCGCACTCGAGATAGTCTGCCGGGCCGCCGCCAGCCGCGAACTGGCCTCGCAAAGCGGCGCAGACAAAGTGGCTGCGGGCTGGATGAAACTATCCGACGACTACGCCACACGCTCCGATCTGTTGCTGCGGAACTTCCGTCCACCTTTCAGCGGCCCGAGAGCGCCGGTTCAGGTTTAAGGAGAAAATATCATGACGGGATTGGAACTTGTTACCTCACGCCGAATCTGGTTCGTGCCGGATTTCAGTGTCTGGGGGCAGCCGTCGCTCGGCGAACATGAATACCTGGCTCTGGAAAAAGTCGACTCGACCTGGTCCGTTTACTACGGAACGGCGTCGATCGGTGAATGCAGCCAGGAAGTGTTGTTCAATCAACTCACAGATCATCGCGGCAACGCCCTGCCGGAGATTCTTGAATCACCACGAGTGTTCATACGGCTCAAAGACGGCACCCCGGTGTTTATCGTGGGGCATGAGGGAGTGGATCGATTCAAAGTCGCGCACGATGCCAACGCTGCCGGACCGATAACGGTGGACCTGATGATAGTGGAGTTGGGTGACTAATCAACGACTGGAAGCGGCAGGCGACGGCAGGGAGTCGGTCGACCCCAGCCTGCAACTGCTTTATGACCATATCAAACTGACGTTTCTCGCCAACGCAAGAAGGATTGTGGAAGATCAGAAACCGGAGACACTGCTCAAAATGATACAATCGTGCAAAGAAATCCAGCCGGTCGACGGCTCTCAGAAAGAGTTGTGGAAAATCGTACAGAAGGTGCGCCACGAATTGCTCGCCGGCAAGAGCAGCGCACAGAACAAGTCCGAGGCGCCAACGCGCCGCAGGACAAGGAATAAGAATGATCATCAGTCGGGATCATAACATCGTGAAGGAACGGCCACGCTGCCAATCAACCTGCAAATCGGCATTTGGTCTCGGAGCAAAAAAGGTGACCACGTTAGCGGTGGTATGTTTCATCGTGCTTCATGCCTCGCTGTGGGCGGCGACCGTCCGAGATTCCGTACGCTCCGGAACTGACGGTGGTTACGCCAAGACAAGTGAGCAGGTGATAGAATTGGCAAGTACGATCGCTATGGGGCCGGACTACAATGCTCTCTTCCGTTTCCAGTCAGTAGGCGTTCCGATCGGAGCGACGATTGACTCGGCATTCATTCGAATATGCGGGATCGGCAGCGAGTCCGATTCCTGCTATGCGAAAATACTAGCCGAAGATACGGGGTCGGCAACGACATTTTCGACGCATCCGGACTGGGCATTACGACACCAAACCACGTCCCGCGTGGGTTGGGACCTGCCTGATTTCGTAAACCTTAATTTTGTTACCAGCCCGGACATAAAGGCGGTAATCCAGGAAGTAGTTGACCGCGCCGACTGGGACAGTGCGAATAACCTCGCTCTGTATCTGCGGGACTCTCTCGGCAACAATCTACGCTATATCAATGACATGAATTACGATGGTGTTGCCTACAGCGCCAAGATTCTGATCTACTACACGGCCGGTTCTCCTCCGTCGGGAGGCAGCGTGCGGCGCAGCAGACGGGAACGATTGATCTCAGATTAGGAGTTTGAAACATGCATATACGCAAGATCATAACTTGGGCAGCTGCGGGAATACTATGTGCTGCCGTGACTTCATTCGGGATTGATCTCGGTGTCGTATCGACGGCGGACCGAGCACGGTTCGAAGTTTACGCGTTGGATTCGTCGGGGTTTCCGGCGACGCCCGATTCCGGTCACGTGTTAGTGTGGTTTCAGGGAGAGGCAACAGCCAACTCGGCATCGTACTCAAGCCGGTGGACTAATGCCGGCGCCGGTAGCGCAGAAATCGACAGCGTTCGTTATGCCAGTCACACCTATTACTATTTCGCGGATTCCGTTGCTGACATTGACAACAATGAAGGCAATGGCGTTTACACTGGTGTGGTGGTTCTGTACACAAAGTTTCTGCCCACCCCGAATCGCTTCACGTTCACGGTAGCCGGTGACGAACTGTCGGACTATTGGGCCGAGGTCAGGAGAATCGGGGATTCTATTAATGCCTATGACGGATGGATAGCCCGTCAATCCACACTCGCCGGAACGCTGACAGCCAATGTCTCACAGATCTCCGGTGATTCGACTGCGGCTAACAATCTGGAGACCATGCTCGACGGCACCGGCGGACAGACTCTCACTCTCGGACAACTGCACGTTACCGGTGCAAATGGGTCGACAGGCAGCTTTCGCGTCGAGAACTCTTCCGGTCCCGCCGTGTACTGGCGATCGACCGGAGCGAACGGACAAGGTCTCTATGCCTGGGGCCACGGAACCGGTGATGGGATATCTGGACGAGGCGGCGGAACATCACCTGCGGCTGGCATATCCGGATATGACGCCGCCGGATTCGGGATGTATCTTGTTTCCGGTGGGGCCAACCCCGCTTTGGGAGCTCTCAACACAGGCGCCGGGCACGCGGTGCTATTCACAGATCAGGGAAGTAATGGTGACGGTTTCCGGGTTGACTCTGATTCCGGCAATGCGGTGAATCTTGTAAGTGGTCGCGCCAGCACTGGTACCCCCGATCCGCACGCTCTTAGGATCTTTGGCGATACGACAGCAGCTTCGGCGGTTCGCATTACTACCCGAGGTCATGGTAGCGGGGTTTGGGTTGACGCCGATTCTGCTGCGGCGGTATTATTTGACGGTAACTATGCGAATCCCGGGTTACAAATTGCCAATGGGGCTGATGGGGTCACAATTGAAGATACAACTACAGCGGGTGAACAAGTTGCTCTCATGCCTGATCACTGGACCGCGGCCGACTCTGCCGCTCATCAGGGATCGGCGGCCGGTCTCGACTCGGCTGATATTGCGCGCGCCGTTTGGAACGCTCCGGCGGCCAATCATGCGGTATCCGGCACCTACGGAGCCTATTTGGATACCACCGTATCGTCCTTCACGATCGGTTCAGGCGCCTTCTCAACCACGCTCTTTGCCTATGATACGTCGAATTCCCAAGCGGTTGCCGGAGTGCGGCTGGCTGTCTGGAACAGCAGCCTGACAAGTCTCAAGGCGGTGGTGATGACCGGTACGACGGGGAGTGTCGGCATCAATGTCGACTCCGGATCGTATGTCATCTCCGCAACAGCGCCCGGCTATCTCTTCGCGGCGTATGATACCATAGTGGTCTCAGGTTCTCAGGTCGATACCCTTCGCGGGTATCAGTTTGATCCGGGTACGCCCACGTCGCCGGGCCTGTGTCGAGTCTACGGCTACCTGTTTACTTCCAACGGTGATGCAGAAAGCGGTGCGCGCATATCGGCGTGGCTGCCGTCGGGAGTGACTCGACTGGAAAACCTGATTATATCGCCGACACCGGTTTCAGTCACGACCAACGAATTTGGGTATTTCTATCTCGACCTAATACCGTCGTCGCTGCTTAACGGCGAACCGAAGTATGAAATCACGATCAACCGCACCGATGGCACGATCCTCCGCAAGCGACTAACGGTGCCCGACACCGCCCAGTGGCAACTGGCGTGGTGATGATTCCGTAGGGCGGGTCCGTCTTCGAACCCGCCACATCGCCTGTTGCGTGCGTAGTGAACGTCCTCGTCCGCCACGAGCCCTGGCGCACAGAAAAGTGCGCCAGGCACTACCAGACGTGACATCTCACCAGCATCAAGATATTCCTTGACAAAAAACGATTCTTCTGTATACTATGGTCAAATACCACGCGCGCCGGGACGTCATTAGGAGTGGTCGCCGTGGGTGTCTTCTAAGGAGGCAACATGAGGAAACGGGTTTCTCGCTGGCAGGCAACACTGGCTGCTGTCGTGATTTGGGGTGGTTTCTTCGTTGTCAATGTTCTGGCAGAACAAGGCCCTGAAGCTCCAACCAGTCAGCGTGGGCGCGGCGTGTCCGAATTACTGACACGCGACGGCCGGTTTAATCTTGAAGCCGCGCGGCGATCCGGCTTTGAAGGACCGATTGACTTAGACAATGCAAACCTGCAATTCGATCCGCGTACCGGCGCGCCGAGAGTTCACCCACCCGTTGCCTTGACACCTACAGATGATCCCGACGACATTTATTGGGACAACAGCATTTCGCCGGCAATTCCGGGGATTGATGGTGTGGTTTATGCGATGACAATCTATGATAATAAACTGATAGTCGCGGGTGATTTCTCGGTGGCGGGAGACATTTTCGCTAGCAGCATTGCTGCCTGGAACGGAACAGCGTGGTCGCCGCTGGGATCGGGGTTAGACAGGACCGTCCGCACCCTGGCTGTGTACGATGGTGACTTGATCGCTGGAGGCGAGTTCACCACGGCTGGTGGAACAAGCGCCAATTACATCGCTTCCTGGGACGGAACGGCATGGTCACAGCTGGGATCGGGGATGAACAACCGGGTACATGCCCTGACATTATACAACGGCCACATGATCGCGGGTGGCTATTTCACAACGGCCGGCGGAACAAGCGCTAATTACATCGCATCCTGGGACGGGACATCCTGGTCACCTTTGGGTTCGGGAACGAATAATCCGGTGTACTCCCTGTCCGTGTACAACGGCATGCTCATTGCCGGTGGCTCTTTCACGGTGGCGGGTGGGACAAGCGCCAACCGTATCGCCTCCTGGGATGGCACGGCCTGGTCAGCGCTGGGATTAGGGATTGGTGCAATCTTCTCTTCCGCTTCGGTAAAAACCCTGGCAGTGTACAACGGCAACCTTGTCGCTGGTGGCGATTTCGCTGTAGCGGGCGGGATTAACATCAAATGGATCGCCTCATGGGACGGGACGGCCTGGTCTCCGCTGGGGTCGGGATTCGAGTTTGACGATCCGGTTCAGACCTTGATCGTCTACAACGAGAATCTGATTGCCGGTGGTTCTTTTTTCCCGGGGCACGGGTCACACTTCAACTACATCGCTTCCTGGGATGGAACGACCTGGTCGCCGCTGGGATCGGGGATGGGGTATCGGGTAGAGGCCCTGACATTATACAATAGCCACATGATCGCCGGTGGCTTTTTCACAAGAGCAGACGGCAGACCTGCATTCGCCGTCGCCTCCTGGGATGGAACGAATTGGTCACCTCTGGGATCAGGAACGGACGGTTGGGTCTCTGATCTGACCATATATAATGGCAGCCTGATCGCTGGTGGCTCTTTCACAGAGGTGGGCGGGACAAGCGCCAACTGTATCGCCTCCTGGGACGGCACAGCCTGGTCACCGCTGGGATCAGGAATAAACAATGGGGTAGCAGCCCTGACCGTATATAATGGCAACCTGATCGCTGGTGGCTCTTTCACTGAGGCGGGTGGGGCAAGCGCCAGCCGAATCGCCTCCTGGGATGGAATAGCCTGGTCTCCGTTGGGATCGGGGATTGATGGCCCCGTCAATGCCCTGACTGTGTACAACGGCAACTTGATTGCAGGAGGCTATTTCTCCCTGGCGGGTGGGCAGTTTACAGGTTTGATCGCCACGTGGGACGGAACGGCCTGGTCTCCCGTGGGATCGGCATTTACCGGCACTGAAGCTGTCCGGGACTTGACCGTTTATAACGGCAACCTGATCGCAGGAGGAGCGTTTGATTACATCGACAAGTGGGGTGCGCTAATAGCCAGTTACGTCGCTTCCTGGAACGGCACGGACTGGTTACCGCTGGGATCGGGGCTGGGGAACGGGAGCAACAACTGGGTAAATGTGCTGGTCGTATACAATGGCAGACTGCTCGCTGGGGGTGAATTCCCCGGCATCGCTTCTTGGGATGGGTCGGCTTGGTCGTGGCTTGGACCTGGTTGCTATGCTTCAGAGTTGGCTGTGTTCGACGGTAACCTGATTATTGGTGGCCTGGCTGGGGCTGGTCACAAGTATATCGTCTCTTGGGATGGAACGACTTTGTTACCTCTGGGATCGGGGACGAATGGCGGCGTCTCAGCGTTCACGGTATACGACGGCAACCTGGTTGTCGCCGGTGGTTTCACCATAGCCGGCGGTAAGGTCTCGCCTTTTCTGGCCCAATGGACCAAACACTGCTGCGAGAAACGCGTCGGCGACGCAAACGGGCAGGGTACGTATCCGCAAGAGGTAACCATCAGTGACATCCAGACATTGGTCATGGCGAAGTTCATCCAGGGAACATGCACCGGAATCGTTTCTTGCATTGCCGAGGGTGATGTGAATCAGTCCGGCGGGACAGATCCTATCTGCAACGACATCACCATCAGTGACATTCAGGTCCTAGTGAATCACCTGTTCATTGCCGGTCCGGCGAACGCGCCGCTGAAGGAGTGTTTGTAGCAAGTCACTCTTCGACAAGCTCAGCGTGACTTCTTGGTGGTCTTCGTAGAGAGAGCATGGCGGGTTTAAGGACGGACCCGCCTGCGGGACTGTCATTCCCCGGCGCTCCCCTGTCATTCCCTACACTCCCTCTGTCATTCTCCGCGAAGGCGGGGAATCCATGTCTGCTTTGCGCTGAAATTACCTGCCCTTGAACCGAGACCCGTCAGGGTGTATATTCCGGCGCTATGATGTGCGCCGCAACAAGGGAACCGTCCCGGAGCCAGGTCTACAAAATGTTCGACCGGATTGCAGGTCGGTACGATCTGCTTAACCACTTGCTCTCCGTCGGGCTTGACCGTCGTTGGCGTGCCCGCGTAAGCCAGCTTTTGCCGCCCGGCGACAGTCTCCATGTTCTTGACCTTGCCTGCGGTACTGGTGATCAACTTATCGCTCTGACCGCAAGCGGTCGAGTGACTCGCGGAGTTGGTCTTGATCTGGCCGAGCAGATGCTGGCTATCGGCAGGGAGAAGATCAATCAGGGAGGTCTGGAGCAGATTCTCAACCTGCAAACCGGCGACGCCGAGAATCTCCCTTTTGACCAGAGCAGTTTTGACGCCGTAACTATCGCCTTCGGCATCCGCAACATGACCAATACAAAGCGCACTCTGGACGAGATGTTGCGGGTGCTCAAACCAAAGGGACGCGCCTTGATTCTCGAATTCTCGTTACCACAACGCCGCATAGTGCGCGGGCCTTATCTGTTTTATCTCCGGCATGTTCTCCCGCGTCTGGGATCGATCATCTCCGGCGACTCCGCCGCGTACCGCTATCTCAACGAGACGATCGAGACGTTTCCTCATGGCGAGGCGTTTTGCCAGATCATGCGCGACACCGGCTTCACAGGGGTGACGTTCATACCGCTCACGATGGGGATTGTCTCCATATATCAGGGAGACAAGCCATGAACCAGGCAGTCGACCACAACCAAGCATCTGATATTGTGAAGCAGTTGACCGGCGCCCTGCACCGTTTGGCGAAATCGAATCGTGACGGGGCAGACGAAGCGCGCACCGTGCACAGGCTGGAATTGAACCTTGCCACTCTTGATCCCCTGCTTTGGTTGGCGGCACAGCCGGGCGAACAGAAGTTCTACTGGCGGGACCGCAACGGCTGCCGGCAGATCGCCTGTGTCGGGGCGGCGGCGACTTTCTTGTCTGATCTGCCCGACGGCAAGGCACAGGCGTTGGGCAAAGCCACCGCGCTATTGCGCCACGCCGATCCGAACGTGCGGCTGTACGGCGGTTTCAGATTCGACCCGCTTTACCCACATGCGAACCGCGATCCCCTTTGGAGAAACTTCGGCGCTGCATTGCTCATGCTTCCTCGGTTTGAACTTGTCACGGACGAACATGGCAGCCGGTTGTTGTGCAACATCCTCGGTCACGAAATTGGGACTTCCGCCATTGACGACATCTTATCAGAGGTCGAGAAGCTGCATCTCGAACCGCAGGAGACTGATATTTTATTACCCGTACTGGTCGAGCGAACCGACTCGCCCGAGCGAACACAATGGAACCGGCAGATGGCGCAAGTCATGGATCTGTTGCATCACGGTGACCTGGAGAAACTAGTGCTGGCACGAAGAACGTCGCTGCGATTGAATGCTCGGGTAAACCCCTGGCACACGCTTTGTCAGCTTCGTGAGAATGCCGCCAACTGCTTTGTCTTCGGAGTACAGACTGACAGTACAGGGGCATTCATTGGAGCGTCACCGGAGAGGTTGTACCGTCGCGAAGATGACTCGATAGAAACCGAGGCTGTCGCCGGCACCCGCCCGCGAGCACAGGACCGGCAGGAAGATGGCCGACTCGCACATGAGTTGACTACATCGTACAAAGATCGTTCTGAGCATGACTTGGTGGTGAGTGGAATACGGGAAGCCTTGACGAAGATTTGTGAGCGGTTTGACATCACGGCGCCTGCGGCACCGTTCAAACTTTCAGCGGTTCAACACCTGCGCACTCTATTCGGCGGCAGGCTTAAGCAAGACGTTAACGATGCGGCGATTCTATCAGCGCTCCATCCCAGCCCAGCAGTTGGAGGATATCCCTGCGAGAAGGCGGTATCTTACTTACATGAGATCGAGTCTCTGGATCGCGGCTGGTACGCAGGACCGATCGGTTGGCTGGGCGCGACGAATGCCGAGTTTGCTGTCGGAATTCGCTCGGCGCTGGTTCATGACGATCGCGTGGATCTCTTCTCCGGAGCCGGGGTAGTGACGGGTTCCACTTCAGAGGCGGAATGGGACGAAATCGAGAACAAGATTTCGCCGTTCTTGCAGCTCTTCAACAGTGGCAGGTCATGACTACCGACGCACACAATCTTCTCTGGGCACAGTTGACCGTCGAGGCGTTGCGCCGTCGTGGGATCGACCAGTATGTGATTTGTCCCGGTTCGCGGTCGTCTCCGCTGATCCTGGCGCTCTCGCGGGAGAGCCGCATCACTTGTGTAGTGCATCAGGATGAGCGCGGCGCCGGTTATTTCGCAGTAGGCTATGCGCGCGCCACTGGCAAACCAGCGGCGGTCGTTACCACTTCCGGGACGGCGGCCGTCAATCTCTTTCCGGCAATTGTCGAAGCGTCGATGGACAACCTGCCCCTGATCGCGATCACCGCCGACCGCCCATCCGAGCTTCACGATTGCGGCGCAAATCAGACCATCGATCAGGTCAGACTGTTCGGCGACTATGTCCGCGCGTTTGTGGATTTCCCGTGCCCGGATGACATCGCCGATTTGACTGTTTTTCTCGCCGGGATTGAACAGGCTTTGGACCACGCGCTGGGGCAAGCACACACAGTGGGGCCGATTCACCTCAACTACCGTTTTCGAGAACCGTTGACGCCGCTACCGGAGATGACAAAGGCTCTTGTCGAGACTGTCGCGGAGGACTACCCTAAACTGAGTGTTTGGCTTCAATCTGACTCAATCCCTGCAGCGCAGCAGGCACTCAGCGCAGAGCTTCCTTCTAATGCCGTCGCGCCCATCCTACAAGCTCTAAGGGAAAGTTCGCACGGACTTCTTCTGATTGGCCAGCTCAGGAGCGATGGCGAGCGGCTGGCGGCGCGGGAACTCAGCCGCAAGCTCAACTGGCCGACTTTTGCTGACATAACGTCCGGCGTGCACGGCGTCGACAATCCGCAGATAATCACTCACCACGATCTGCTGCTGGTGTCGGACCGCTTCTGCAAGCGTCATGCCCCTGACACAGTTCTCCATGTGGGCGGACGGATTACATCGAAGCGCTTGCTGCAGTTTATCGAAAACAGCCGACCTGCCCGATACCTGCACAATTCCGGCGATGGCGTGATATTCGATCCTGTTCGCGCTGTAACTGTGCGAACATCAATCGATAACGCGGCCTTTTGCCGCAGCCTGATTAGAGATTATCACACTGACCAGGTCGATCCGACCTGGCTTGAGCGCTGGTTACGGGCTGCGCAAGTCGCGCGTGAGAAGATCCTTGGGTTGTGTGAGGGTATATCTGTTCTTACTGAACCCATGCTTGCTGTTGATCTGTCGCGACGGATAGACCGTCGTTCGGGTCTGTTTCTGGCCAGCAGCATGCCGATTCGAGACATGGATATGTTCGGCACGTTCAACCAGACGCTGCCGACTGCTTCCAACCGGGGCGCGAGCGGGATCGACGGCACCATCGCGGCGGCGTGCGGTTATGCCAGCGGACTGGATTGCTCCGTGACTTTGCTTATCGGTGATCAGGCGTTTCTTCACGATCTCAGTTCACTCGCTTTGGTGAGCAAATCGAAGCAACCCGTGGTGTTGGTTGTCGTGAACAACAACGGGGGCCGCATTTTTGAACTGCTGTCGATCAGCGAGCATGGACATGCACTGGAACCGTTGTTTGTCGCTCCCCATAACCTGACTTTTGGCAAGATTGCCGACGGATTCGGGATACCCTATGCTGAGGCAAGAACCCGCCAGGCCTTTGATGCCGCTTATGTCAACGCGGTAACCGGCGGCCACTCGATGATTATCGAAGCGACTATCGACCCGGCAACAAGCCGCGAACACCGCAGCAGGATACTTTCTGCCACCACTTCCGAGCTCGACAGTTATTGAGCTATGGAACACCCGGTTCTGAATCATACTTTTGCGCCCAACGGCCACGCGCCGACTGTCCTCTATCTCCACGGATTTCTCGGATGCGGGGACGACTGGAATGAGATAGTCTACCGTCTGGGCGGCGATTTCTCTCACCTGACTGTCGATCTGCCTGGACACCGGATGCCTGCCCGCTCTTTTCCTCCCGAATACTATTCCATGTCCGGGTGTGCGGAGTTGATCGTGAGTTTGTTGGATCATCTGCGAATAGAGCGCTGCCATTTGGTAGGTTATTCGATGGGCGGACGGCTCGCGCTGTTTCTACTGACTCATTATCCTGATCGTTTCCTCTCGGCGGTGATCGAATCCGCCTCACCGGGCTTGAAGACAGAAGCTGAGCGCGCGGTTCGAAAACAGCAGGACGAGCTCTGGATCGAGCGGCTTAGGGAGCGATCAATCGATGAGTTTCTCCACGACTGGTACGCACAACCACTGTTTCAAACGATGGACCGCTCCAAGCCCCGGTTCGAGCGCATGCTCCAATCTCGAGCAGAACACGACCCGTCGGCGCTGGCGTTGTCATTGCAGCATATGGGCACGGGAGTGATGCCACCGCTGTGGGAGAATCTGCCCGGCATAACCAGACCTTTGCTCTTTGTTGCCGGAGAGCGAGACGAGAAATACTGCGCGCTGGCGCACGAAATGGCGAACTTGTGTCCTCGCGCACAGGTTGCTATAATTGCCAACGCCGGACACAACACTCATTTCGAGCGTCCGGAAGCTTTCGGTGTGGCGGTGGCGCAGTTTCTGAAGCAGGACAGTTGAGGTTACTATGTCGCGATTCAATTGGATAGAAGCAAAGCAGTACGAGGATATTAAGTACCACAAGTTTGAAGGAATCGCCCGGATCACGATAAACCGGCCCGAGGTACGTAACGCTTTCCGGCCAAAGACAGTGTTTGAGATGTCAGACGCGCTGCAGAACGCACGCATGGACTCGAACGTCGGCGTGATTATACTCACCGGCGAGGGCGATCAGGCGTTTTGCTCCGGCGGCGATCAGAAACTGCGCGGCGACACCGGCTACTCCGACGATAAGGGCGTCAATCATCTCAACGTACTTGATTTCCAGCGCCAGATGCGCACTTGTCCGAAACCGCTTATCGCCATGGTGGCCGGATTTGCAATTGGCGGCGGACATGTGCTGCACCTGATGTGCGACCTTACGATTGCGGCCGACAACGCCGTCTTCGGGCAGACCGGGCCGAAAGTAGGTTCTTTCGACGGCGGTTACGGCGCGAGCTACATGGCGCGAATCGTGGGACAGAAGAAAGCACGCGAGATCTGGTTCCTGTGTCGCCAGTACAATGCGCAGCAAGCGCTCGAAATGGGGTTGGTCAACGCCGTTGTGCCGTTGGCAAAACTCGAAGAAGAAACCGTGCAGTGGTGTCGGGAGATTCTGGCCAACTCGCCGACCGCGATCCGTTGCCTGAAGGCGGCGCTCAATGCCGACTGTGACGGCCAGGCCGGACTTCAGGAACTGGCCGGCAATGCCACCATGCTGTTCTATATGAGTCAGGAAGCCCAGGAAGGACGGGACGCCTTCAAAGAGAAGCGCAAACCGGACTTCTCCAAATTCCCGCGTCAACCATAGGTGACGGCCGTGTCCCAATCACGATTGCAGGTCTGGCTGCTGGCGGCGCGCCCGAAGACATTACCGGCGGCAGTCGCTCCGGTGCTGATCGGCACGGCGATGGCTCACACCGGCGGTGGTGTGCACTGGCTGTCCGCAATCGCGGCCATGCTTGGCGCGCTTCTGATACAGATCGGAACCAATTTCGCCAACGACTATTTCGACTTCAAAAAGGGTACTGATACCAGCGAACGGCTCGGGCCGCTGCGCGTTACCCAAAGCGGCCTGGTCACCCCCGAGGCGATGAAACGAGCCACTCTACTCGTGTTCGCGCTCGCCATACTGATTGGTCTGTATCTCGTCTGGCGCGGAGGATGGCCGATTCTGTTGATCGGCCTGTTCTCCGTTCTCTTTGGTATCCTCTATACCGGTGGCCCGCATCCGCTCGGTTACAATGGTCTGGGCGATCTGTTCGTGTTGATCTTCTTTGGTCCTGTGGCTGTCGGCGGAACGTTCTATGTGCAGATTCTCGACATCAACTGGGCAGTGATCATCTCGGGTCTGGCTCCCGGTCTCTTCTCGGTAGCGATTCTGACTGTAAACAACCTTCGAGACATAGACAACGATCGTGCGACCGGCAAACGCACTCTGGCGGTGCGCTTCGGTCGACAGTTTTCGCTCCACGAGTACAACTGGTCGGTGTTGACGGCCTGCACGGTTCCCATAGTCCTTGCGCTTCTCTTTCACGGTCGTCCCCTGGCCATGTTGGCAGCGCTGACAGTGATTCCGTCGATAGCCGCCATGCGCAAAGTGGCGGTAGTGACGGGGCGCGACTTGAATGACTGCCTCGCCGGAACCGGACGAATTCTGCTGGTCTACAGCGTGATCTTTTCGCTCGGCTGGATTCTATGAAGATCACTGCAGTCAGAGTCTACACCTACCGTTTGCCACTTGTGCGACAGCTCTTGCTCAGGACAGAGACTGTTCAAGTACGGCAGGGGTTTCTTCTCAAACTGAGTTCCGATACCGGTCATACCGCCTGGGGCGAGGCCGCACCGCTGCCCGGTTTCTCGCGCGAATCATTGACCGATACCAAAGCAGCGCTACGAGGAATCAGACACAGGTTGCTCGGCGTTACAATCCCGGAAGGAATCGAACAACTCAATGGACAATTCAACAACTGGTTGAGCAGTTTTGCCCTCTGTGCCTCGGTGCAATTCGCAGCCGAGACGGCGGTGCTCGGCCTGCTGGCGCGCAGCCGAGGTGTCACACTTGCCGGTATGCGTTCTCATCACTCACTAGATGCTGTGCGAGTGAACGGATTAATCGCGGATGATTCTCCGGTTATCGATACCGCGCGCAGATATAGCCGCGAAGGTTACTACGCTGTGAAAATGAAAGTCGGTCGCGGGCCGATTAGAGAGGACGTGGCGCGGGTTCGCGACGCCCGCCGCGAGCTAGGCCATGGCGTTGGGTTGCGACTTGACGCAAATCGGGCATGGTCGTTTGACGAAGCTGTCCGGTTCGCAGAGACAATTCTCGACTGCGACCCGGAATATGTAGAAGAACCTCTGTCTGACCCCACACGACTCGCGGAACTGGCAACGCTAACGGGAGTGCGCGTGGCTTTTGACGAGAGCCTGATTGACATGACTCCGGAAGAATTGCCGAGTCACACTTATGCCTCTGCGATCATCCTGAAGCCGACTCTGCTTGGCGGTTTGGAGCGGGCCGCGATGTTCGCTCGCAAGGCGCACGAGATGAAAATCAAGGCGATTGTAAGTTCCTGTTTTGAGAGTTCGATCGGAATTGCCGCGCTGGCTCAGTTTGCGGCGGCATATAACACAACCGACGTTCCCGCCGGTCTGGATACTTTGTCCTGGTTCAAACAGGATTTGACAGACGAGCCGATTGACTGTTCGGGCGGACGTATCGTAGTCGCTCAGAGTGTGCAAGCCGTCAATAACGTGATCGAGTCACTGTTGACCGAGGTGTCAGATGGCTGAAATCCTCTGCCCGCTGAGAATCGCCGCAAAGGAGCACGGCAACCAACCGGCTCTGATCGAACGCCAGGTCACACTCACCTGGTCGCAGACAACTTCGGCAGTAGATCATCTCACTGACTTCCTGACTGACTCAGGTGTGCGGAGCGGAGACAGAGTTGCGATAATCGAGAACAATCGGATCGAGTTGCCGATCCTGATTCTCGCTCTCATTCGAATAGGAGCAGTATCTGTCTTGCTCAGCCCGCGCTATCCTGAATCAACTCTCACGATGATGGCTGAGAGGACCGGATGCCGACATCATGTTTTCCGGACGAAGCGAACGCGCGAGGCCGGGCTTCCGAGCCTCAAGCCGATCTCTCTGCCGCCAGTATCGGAATTGAATAGTGCGAAAGAACCCGACAGCGCCTCAGACCATTGTACGAGCATAGACATCGACCAGCCGGCGACAATCATCTTCACTTCGGGCAGTTCGGCCTCCCCCAAGGCGGTTCTGCTAAGCTACGGAAACCATTACTACAACGCGCTCGGTTCAAATGCGAACCTGCCGGTGTTGCCGGGTGACCGGTGGCTCTTGTCGCTCCCGCTCTGGCACGTGGGCGGCCTCGGGGTTCTGTTTCGCTGTCTCTTGGGCGGGGGAGTGGTTGTCCTGGGAGATTCTTCGGCGAGCCTGACTCATCAGGTAGTGTATGACCGCATCACCCACGTGTCGCTGGTGCCGACTCAACTGAGACGCCTTCTCGATGATCCCCATCGGTGTGCATCGAGTTCCACACTCAAGGCCATTCTCCTCGGCGGTTCGCCTATTCCGACAACGCTCCTGAGTGACGCCATCAGCAACCAGTTGCCGGTCTACCTGACCTACGGCCTCACGGAGATGGCTTCGCAGGCAGCGACCGGTTGTGCTGATCACCCCAGTTCGCCTAGAGTACTGCCGTACCGGGAACTCCAAATCGCCGCTGACGGCGAGATCGTTGTACGTGGCGAGACTTTGTTCAAGGGTTATGTCGAACATGATGCCATCGTCCGCCCGCTTGATCCCGACGGCTGGTTTCACACCGGCGATCTCGGGTCACTGGACAGCGACGGACGCCTGACTGTTTTGGGTCGCAAGGACAACATGTTCGTCTCCGGCGGTGAGAATATCCAACCGGAACAAATCGAGCGGACGCTGATGGCGATCAACGGCATATTCGACGCGCTGGTGGTGCCGGTGGATGATCGCGAGTACGGGCACCGGCCGGTGGCGTTTATCCGGTATCGCTCCGATATCAACCTGTCGGAGCCGGATTCGGAGATGCCCGAAAGCGAACGGCTCCACTTTGATCACATGTCGCTGTCAGATGAATTATCCCGTACGCTCCCCCGTTTCAAGCTGCCGGTGGCCTACTATCCCTGGCCGCAGGGCAACCAACAGGCCGGAATCAAAGCTGATCGCGTATTTCTCAGACAACTTGCAGGAAAACTGCACCGTTCAAGAAAGTAGTTCAGCTTTCCGGTTGGTAGATTCTCTCAAGCGCTTGCCGGAGAGTAATGGGCAGTTCGATTTTGTCCTTCGCACTGCGATTGGTGGTCACGTGCACTGTGGAGACAACAGCCACCGGCGTCGAGTCGGGCCTACAAAGTCGATACTTGAGCACGAAGGAATGCGTGGAGATTTTCGCGGCGGTCAGCTCGACCGTCAGCTTGTCTCCAACCGCCAGCGGCTGCATATAGTCCGCCTCAGCATGCACAATCGGGATGAGCAGCTTGCCCTCATTGAGTGCATCGGCGAAGCTGAACCCGCACGACTCCAGATACGCCTGGTAGGCATCATGGGCCACTCGCAGATAGTTGCCGAAGAACATAATGCCGGCGGCATCGGTGTCATACAACTTGACAGTGGTTTCGATCTTGTAGCCCAAATCCGATTTCATCCTTTGACGTAAGAGCCCCGTAGGGCAGGACCCCAGCGGTCCTGCCATCGTTGGCAGAACCGCCCGCCTTTGACGGGGGTTCTGCCCTACAAAGTCACCCTTCGACAGGCTCAGGGTGACTTTCTAGTTAAGGCTATCTGCCTAGTTAAGGCTGTCTACTTCAGCTTCGCCAACTCTGCTTCAAGCTGTGTGACGTAGCTATCCAACCTGTCAACAATCGCCTGGAAGGTCGCCGGCTGACTCAGGTCTACCCCGGCTTTCTTGAGCAGCTCCATCGAATAGTCGCTGCTGCCGGACTTAAGCAGCGTCATGTAACGGTCAAGCCCCGCCGCCTTGACTTTCTTGTCTTTTGACATTATCTCCGCCGCCAGCTTGGCCGACGTCGCGTAGCAGGTGGCATATTTGTAAACGTAGAACGGTGTGTTGTAGAAATGAGGGATACGCGTCCAGACGTAGCGGTAATAATCGTCAACCGTCACCGCGTCACCATAGTACTCCTTCTGGAGTTTTCCGTAAATGTCGCTGAGCGTCTCGGCCGTTATCGGCATACCTTGCTCGACCGCCTCATGCGTCCGCATTTCAAAATCAGCCCACATAGACTGTGTGTAGAACGTCCCATCGATGCTTTTAATGGCGCGAGCGAGAAGGGCGATACGCTCCACCGGGTCCTTGGTTTTGGTCAGCATGTAATCGAGCAGCAACGCCTCGTTCATGGTCGAGGCTACCTCGGCCACGAAAATAGTCGGTTCTGCAGAAGCGAACGGCTGAGTCTCGTTCGAGAGCATGCTGTGCATGCAATGACCCAGTTCGTGCGCCACGGTGTAGACTTCGTTGAGGGTCTCGTTGTAATTCAGGAGAAGGAACGGATGCACCCCGTAAGTAGGGGCCGAAAAAGCTCCGGTCCGTTTGCCTTCGTTTTCGTATACGTCAATCCAACGGCTTTCGAAGGCAGTCTTCAGGCGCGCCTGATAGTCCTTGCCCAGCGGCGCCATCGCATCAATTATCCAGGGCTGGATTTGATCGTAGTCATAAGTCTTGTTGAAATCGACGAGCGGGATCATATCGTCGTAAAGGTGAAACTCGGTCAGACCGAGTTCCTCTTTGACCAGCTTGTAGTATCGCTGTAACGGCCCGACTCCACCCCTGACGGTGTTCACCAGGTTCTTATAGACATCCACTGGTACATTGTCGGCGTTCAGGTAAGACTCGAGGCAGGAAGTGTAGTTGCGCGCTTGAGCCGACGCCCAGTCACTCTGGAGGATGCCATCGTATATGGCCGCGTACGTATTACGGTTGTCGACGTAAGCACCATAGAAACTCTCGGTTGCTTTAGCGCGATCCGCTTGATTCCGGTTGGTAGATTTTATGCTGTAATAGGCGCCGGGCGTAAGCTTAACCGGGTTGCCGTCAGAAAGCGTAGTCGTGGGGTACTTCATGTCACTAGTGGACAGCTTCCCAAAAATCGCAGAGGGAGCGTTATTCACCTGCGAGAAATACGCCAGCAATTGCTCCTTGTCCTCACTGAGTACGTGGGTTTGCTGGCGATACAGGTCCTCTATCCCTAACCGGTACGGCTTCAATTCCGGAGTGGAATCGAGCCATTGCTTCATGGTCTCCCACGGAATGGCCAGCAATTCCGGGTTAAACCACGCGACCACAACACCGAAATTCGCAAAGGCGATTTGAACCTGCTGAGACCGGGCGGACACAGTATTGTCTCTCATATCCTGGGCGCTATTGAGGCTGGCGTATTGACCGACCTTGCGAGCCAGCATGCCGAGCTCGTCGCCCAACTTGGCGGCTTTGAGAATCGCTTGCGGACCGCCAGCCAGAGACCCTTTCAGGCCGGCATACTCACTCATGATTTCCTGCAGACGGGTCAGCCCTTGTTCCCAGGCTGTCCAATCGGCGTAAATCTGGCCAAGGTCCCACTTGTACTTGTCGGGGATCGAGTCTCTGACCAGCGTGTTCGGCTTGGCCTGCAGGGTCGGGGTCAGCATCAGCGCAATCAAGCCCAACGCCAGAAGAATCCCCGTAAGTTGCTTTGTCTTTCGATTCATCACATATACTCCTTTCGTCTGTCCATCCATCTTTCCACAAAAGTCACGGTAAAGTAGCCCGTACATGAACCAATGTCAACTGTGTTGGGAAGTGCCTGCGAGAAGTCGCTGAAGAGTAACTCAACAGATAGTGATTCCGCTGGTGTTATGCTTGGCTGCCGTCAATCGTCATTACCGCCTGTCTGATCCGTTCGGCAACATCTTCGTCACGGCCAACCGCGAAATCCGGTTTGGTATCTTCCATTCCGTCCCCTCTGAATGCCAACGTCTTGCAACCACACGCCTGGGCCTCTTTGAGCACCAGGCCAAACCCTTCACCGTATGACAACATGATCAACAGGACCGCCTTGTTGAAACGGTCGGCCAATTGCTCTCGCGTGACCTGACCCTGGAGCGAAATCCTGTCAGAGACTCCAAGTTGGCGGATGAGCGCCTTCAGCTTCTCTTTTTCCGGTCCCTCGCCGTAGATCTCCAACTTCAAGCCGGGAACCTTGGCCACTTCTTTGATCGCCAGGTCGAACTGTTTGCGCGGAATGAGTGAGCCAACCGTAACGGCCAGTCTTGGATCGCGCGGTTCATCACGGTCGATAAACATCGACCCTACCGGCATCGGCGCCACTTTGATCAGGGATGCGTCGAGGAACGGATACAGTTCCAGAAGAATCCGTTTCAAATCCAATGACACACACTGCCAACTGCGGACTTTCTTCGCTCGTTTGGCGTAGTAGCGAGCGACAAAGGGATATTTCCGAAGCTGGTACAAATCAGTGCCGTGACAGATGATGTCGATGTTTTCAAAGTGCTTGGCAGCAAATGTCCCGTTCGGGAACCACCAGTGGGCGATGATATCCGGTCGCCGGCCGTGGTTTTGAGCAGTGAGTCGTTCGATGTCGCGCTTCAACTGCCGCGACGTTCGCCAGAAGTACCCAACGAACTTTGGCCACTTCCACGGTTTGTGGATTGATTTGGTCATCGGATACTCGCCGAAGGGGTAGTGCAGAACCGCGACCTCGCGCCTGGTGGTCCGTAGCAGGATTTCGTTATGGTCTTTGATAAACAGCCCCGCGACCGGGTTGTCTGCGGTGGGGAAGTTGTGAGTTATGATAGCAAACATAGTTTCTTTCAATGGCTTAAGTATACGCTAAACCAGTTACCAAAATCAAACATAAGAATGGCCGTAGAGGAGAGTTCCAATGAATCAGAAACTCGCCGGCGTTCAAACAGATTGTTCACTTTATCCGCTAACAAGAGATCCCCACAACTTGAGTGCTGCACAACGGACTGAAGATCACTATATTCGTCTCGATTTGTTATGACGCACGAAGCCACCCGGACCACAAAGAGAGCAGCGCTCATTGTCGCCACGCTCAGTTCCTTCCTGGGACCATTCATGGGTTCTTCGGTTAACGTAGCCCTGCCCACCATTGGGCAGGAGTTCACGATGGGGGCGGTTCTTCTGGGCTGGGTCAACACCGCTTTTCTGCTCGCGGCGGCCACGTTTGTCATTCCCTTCGGTCGGCTGGGCGATATCTACGGCCGCAAGCGAATCTATGTCTGGGGAGTTTTGACTTTCACCATAGCCTCGGCATTGATTGCCACCGCGCCGTCGGCCGCCATCATGATCCTCTTCAGAGTGATACAGGGTTTTGGATCATCGATGATTTTCGCCACAGGTATGCCGATCCTGATCTCGGTCTTTCCGGTGGGGGAGAGGGGCAAGGCGCTTGGGATATCAGTTTCGGCAGTTTATCTCGGCCTGTCGGTCGGGCCGTTCGTGGGCGGAGTGATTACCCAGCATCTGGGTTGGCGCTACATTTTTTGGCTGAATATCCCGCTGGGCTTGCTGCTTATCGCAGTAATTCTGTTCATGTTGAAAGGCGACTGGGCCGAAGCCAAAGGCGCCCGGTTTGATCTTGCCGGCTCCATTCTTTTGGGTGTAGCGCTGCTGTTCACTATGTATGGCTTCTCGAACCTGCCGTCGGCTATGGCAGCGGTGCTGATTGCCACCGGTTTGGCGAGTCTGACCGGTTTTGTCTACTATGAGCAGCGCATTGAGCATCCCCTGGTTGATATCGGTCTCTTCCGCCACAACACGGTATTTGCCTTTTCGAACCTTGCGGCGCTGATCAACTACTCGGCTACGTTTGCAGTCGGTTTCATGCTGAGTCTGTATCTGCAGAATTTGAAATCCCTCACTCCTCAGCAGGCAGGGCTAGTGCTGATGTCACAACCGGTCGTGCAAACCCTGTTTTCGCCGCTGGCGGGGCGATTGTCGGACCGAATCGAGCCGCGAACCGTGGCGTCATTGGGTATGGCACTGGGATTCGTGGGATTGCTGTGCCTGGTGTTCCTGACCGCCGATTCCTCGATCGGGTACATAAGCTTCTGTCTTATCCTGCTTGGGCTCAGTTTTGCATTGTTCACATCGCCGAATACTAATGCCATCATGAGTTCCATTGAGCGACGCTATTACGGTGTTGCGGGTGCGACCGTCAGCAGTATGCGACAGCTCGGAATGATGTTCTCGATGGGGATTCTGATGATGTTGTTGTCGCTGATGCTGGGCCAGTCCGCAGTGGAGCCATCGAACTATGATCGATTTGTCGTCTGCTGCCGGATCGCTTTTCTTGTGTTCGCGGTGCTGTCATTTGGCGGCATTTTTGCATCACTGGCCCGTGGTAAACTCCACGCGCCAGGGGTGAAGGTTGATGCCTAGAATCGTAGGGCAGAACCCCCCGACGCTTCGGCGGGGTGTGGTTCTGCCATCATGTAATTCATGGTCCCCCCACGCCTCCGACCCACTACTTGCCGAAATACAGCTTCTCAAATGCGTCAATGAGACTTCGCAGCGTCTCTACCTCCTCTAGATCGGTCGTCTGTTTCGCTTTCATGGCGTGTACCGTTATCTTATGCATGAAGGTCAACTGCTGCTGATAGGCGGTCCAGACCGCCTGGTCGGTCTCTTCGACCGGCTTGATCCGCTGGAACATGAAATACTGGGTCGCGACTTCCTGCAACTTGTCGGCGTGATCTTCCTTGTTCATGACCCAACGCACGATCTGGTTGTAGTTTTTGTCACCGGCCGCCGAAAGATCGATAATCCCCTTCATTGACTTCTCAATGGTGGTTACGTCTTCTCTCATGGCGGCGATGCGAGCCGCATCGTCATAAATCCCGCACGGGATCTCGCAGTGGGAATAACTTGCAGCAACTGCCGTGAGCAGCACGGCCAGAACTGTCAATAGTGACTTGACCTGTCTCATCTCGCGTCCTTTCTGAATAGGGTCTTTTTGAGTCCCTGTACTGATATAGATAACAGCCAGTCGGCCCGGTTGGTTCGCAACTTTGTGACCTTGGAACTTGTTCGCTTGCAACGTGTGAGTATATTGTGAAACAGGTTGAGATTCTTGCTTGCGAGCAGTACGAAAAGCCGGTTAGGTCATGAAATTAATCCGCTCTGTAAAGACAATGCAAACCGTCGCGCGACAACTCGCGGCGCGTGGAAAGAAAATTGCTATTGTTCCGACCATGGGTGCGCTGCACGACGGGCATCTGGCGCTGATTCGCAGTGCTCTCAAAGAAGCCGATGTTGTCATCACCACGACTTTTGTCAACCCGGCCCAATTTGCGCCGCGTGAAGATCTCGCCAAGTACCCTCGCGATGAGAAGAACGATATCCAGAAGATTGCCGCCGCGCTTGGTCGCAAGAAATCAACCGGTATCGTATTCATTCCTAAAGCCAAAGAAATATACCCCGAAGGGTTCCAGACCTGGGTTGATGTCGAGGAGTTGTCACAGCCGCTCGAAGGCGCCAGGCGACCGGGTCATTTCCGGGGTGTGGCTACGGTGGTCGCCAAGCTGTTCAATATCTGCCGACCAGATGTCGCCATATTCGGCATGAAAGACTACCAGCAAGCGGTGGTGCTCAGGCAGATGACTCGCGATCTCGGTTACCCGATCAAGTACATCATAGCCCCGACCCTGCGCGAACCCGACGGCTTGGCGATGTCTTCGCGCAACCGGTATTTCAACGAGCGCCAGCGCTGGGAGGCGGTCTGCTTGTATTATGCGCTGCAGTCGGCGCGCTCGATGGTCAAATCCGGTATTGTCGACGTGAAGAAGATCACGAAAGAGATGCGCGCGGTGATTCGCGCCACCTGCCCCACCGCCAAGATTCACTACATCGCGTTCACTGATTTCGACACGCTGCGACCGGTGAACACAGTCCGCCGCAACACGGTATGTTCATTATCAGTCAAGCTCCACAAGGTGAGTTTGATTGATAATATGAAGATGGGGTAGCTGGGTAGCCCACAGCTCTGCTGTGGGTAATCTGGTTCTCTGATACGACCCTCATGTCTCTACCCGGTCAACGCACAAAGGCACATTCTCCGCACCACAATAGCAATCGTAACCAGACCATTTTTCTCAAGTTTGTAACCTATGCTCGGGCGGAATACTCTTTCCCCCATCTTACCTCTTGACCCCTGCTCTGGATTGCATACCTTCCCCGCCATCTGAAAGGAGAAGATGAAGATTATGCCGCAACCGAGAAGAGATATAGGCATCGCCCCGCGCGGTTTCAACGCCGCCATAGTGAAACAGGACGCCGATGGCTGGAAATACCTCGTTTTCCAGCGAGCTGGAGGTGAAACCTACGCTGGGTTCTGGGGTTTCCTGACCGGTCTGAAGCACGAAGATGAAACCGTAGCCCAGGCCGTAGCCCGCGAAGTCAAACATGAAACCGGTTTGACAGACATCCGCATGTTCTCCACTGAGTATCTGGTCCAGTTCTACGAACCGGAAAACGACAAGATCTGGATTCTGCCGTTGGTCGTGGTGGTGGCGAAGGCGGATGCCCAGTTGGTTCTGTCGGATGGAAACCAGCAGGCGCTCTGGCTGACCTCGCGATCGGCCAAGCACCGGGTCAGTTGGAAAAACCTGATAAAAGCAATTGACGACATCGCCGACGAGCTCGAGATTTTTCCCGCCCGGAACTGGGTAGAGATACATATTGACTAACAAGCACCCCGTATGAATTTTCGGAACCTATTGCCGTCCATCCCGTTAAAGGTTGACGAAAGGGTCTTGCGCAACCGGGCGAAAGTGCTATATTCGTCCCGCTCGTTTGATGGGCCAGAGTAGGACAGTTGACAGATGTTGATTACCGTCTGCAAATCGAAAATCCATCGAGCCAGGATCACCGAGGCCAACCTGAACTATGTCGGTTCGTTGACTGTTGACGAAGACCTGATGAAGCTGGCCGACTTGGTGGAGTATGAGCGGATATCGATAGTCAACGTCAACAACGGGGAGCGGTTTGACACCTATGTCATCCGCGGGGAGCCGGGCAGTGGGACCATTACCCTGAACGGAGCCGCCGCCCGCAAGGGCCAACCGGGGGACCTGATCATCATTATCGCCTGGGCGCAGATCGAAAAGGATGAGGCGGCAAAGTTCAAGCCGGCTGTTGTCCATGTCGATCAGAACAACAGGCCGACTAAGAAGTAAACCTCGGCGTTTTTCGCCGATTTCTATCTCCAAACGGCAGGTAGTTTTGAAACAGAAAAAAGCGGCAGTTGTGCTCGCGGCGGGTAAAGGGAAGCGGATGAAATCCGATTTGCCCAAGGTTCTGCATGAAATCAACGGTCGGCCGATTATCCGGCTTCTTCTGGATACTCTGATCCCAATCGGTTTTGACCACTTGGTTATCGTTGTCGGCCACAAAGCTGATCTGGTGCGAAAGGCTCTGTCTGATTACCCGGTCACGTTTGTGTTGCAGGAGCAGCAACACGGCACCGGCCATGCGGTCAGCATGGCGCGTGAACAACTCGCCGGTTTTGAGGGCACGACACTGATCGCTGCGGGCGATGTGCCGTTTCTGTCACGAGCCTCGATTGAGAATCTGTTTGAAGTCCACGCCCGAACCGGAGCCGCAGTTACCTGTCTTTCGGCGATTTTTGACGATCCGACCGGCTACGGCCGGATTATCCGCAAACCGGGGACCGATCTAATGGAAGCGATTGTGGAACATAAGGATGCGTCACCGGAAGTGCTGTCGATCAAAGAAATCAATACCGGGACTTTCTGCTTTGACAACCGGCTGATGTTCGAGGCTATCAGTCAAATCGATCGTGACAACGCTCAGGGAGAATACTATCTGACCGATGCTGTTAAGATATTGCACGGCAAGGGGTATCCGGTCTCGGTGGTCCTGGTGGCTAATCCGGACGAGGTGCGGGGGGTGAACTCGGTTGACCAATTGAAGTATTTGGCTGAGAAATTTGCTGCTCGTTGAAAAATAATAGCAGTTTTTAATCCGACCGCAAGGCAGAGTTGTCGTTATAAGAGTAGGACCTTGGCCCGACGGAATAGAGGTTCTGAGCTTTTTTGGTTGACGATTCCGAAAGGTTGTGCTAATTTCAAGTAGGGATTGGAGATAATGCCATGAAACGGTTATTCATCACATCTTTAGTGTTACTGGTCACGGTCGGCAGTTTGTCGGCGCAGCAGGCCGATGTGGCGTCGCTCAAAGATGCTAAAGCCAACGCTACTTCCGGGCTGGGGATTAACCCTGCCGGTACGCCGTTTTCGTTGCTTGATCTCTCCCGGGTCCGCTGGTCCAATAGCTACTCGGTTGCTTTCTTCAGCGGCGGTGGTTCGTCCGGTTCGATCGGACTGTGGAATACCAGTCTCAACTATGACATTTCTTCAAAGCTGCATCTGGCGCTCAATCTCGGTGTGCTCCACGATCCCAGCGCACTCTGGGGGCGGAGCGAATCACAGGCCAGTTTCCTGCCGGGGTTTAGGCTGGATTACCGGCCTTCCGACAAGGTCATGATGTCACTCAGCGTGCAGCAAGTCGCCGGATACTATTCCCCTTATGACAGTCGACGCTATTATAGAGGAGTCGGTCCCTTTCTGACGGAATGACCGATGAAATAATCCCGATGGTTTACCCTCTTCTTATTTCCCTTTGCAATCCCATATCATGATTTTTTCAAGACGACCCAGGAACCGGGCGGTAACGCCCCATGGCGCGGAGAAGCCTCGCCCGATACGTCGCTTTTTCGGCCGGGTCTGTGATGTCACTTTGGTGCTGGCCACGACGGCGCTGGTAGCGTATATTGGGTTCATCTCCCACAAGGTCCTTGGTACCTACACGGTGGAAGAACCGACCCCGGCTTACAGTGTACGCCTGCAGGTGGTAGATGCGTCGTCGGCCGGGATACTGCTTGAGAAGCTGGTGCCGGATATCGAAAGAGTTTCGGATATGGAACTGGAAATCAAAGTGGCTGAGACCAGCCGTTTCAACGTTCGGCCAGTGGCCGAGTCATTCGTTATTTCACGCAAGGAAGACCTGACCGCAGCTCGCCTGCTGGCGGTTCGCCTGGGGTTGGACCCGGATCGGGTTGACTATAAGCCGTTTGAGGACAACCGCGGCCTTATTACCGCTACGCTGGTGGTCGGCACCCGTGGCGTTACGCCAACGGCAATCAATAAAAAGGAGACCTAAGTCTAAATTTGCGAAAGAAACTCACTCCGCTTGCTCTCGCCCGTGCGGCCGGTCGGCTGGCTCTCGAAAAAAAGGGTTTTGACGTCAGGATACTTAAACTAAAGGAGTTGTCGTCCGTCTGTGACTACTTTGTGATTGTGTCCGGCGAGGCGGCCGCGCACGTCAACGCGATTGCCGACCATATCCACGATGAACTGACGCAGCAGGGCCATAAACCAACTTACCGCGAAGGTTTCCGCGAGGGCAATTGGGTACTACTTGACTATTTCGATGTGGTTGTGCATGTTTTCTATGAACCTACCCGACGCTTCTATGTGCTTGAGAAGCTGTGGGGTGATGCTCCGGTAGAGGAACTCTCCGACGACTGAGGAAAGGGATTGGAATTGGAAAAGCAAGTCGCCAACAATGAATCCAGTGTGGAACTGGCGGATCTGAAGAAAAAAACCATCGCCGACCTTTTGCATATGGCGGAATCGCTGGACATACCCGGCGTCTCCGGGCTTCGCAAGTCGGAGTTGATCTACAAGATTATGGAGGCCAAGTCGAGCGCCAGCGAGGGGATGATCTTCGCCGAGGGCGTTCTCGAAACGATGGAGGAAGGCTACGGCTTCCTGCGCTCGCCCGACTACTGCTACCTGCCGGGGCAGGATGACATCTACGTTTCGCCGTCGCAGATCAAGCGGTTCGATCTCCGCACCGGTGACACCGTATCCGGCCAGGTGCGCCCGCCGAAAGACAGCGAGCGCTATTTCGCGCTGCTCAAGATCGAAGCGGTCAATTACGACGATCCCGAGGTCGCCAAGCACAAGACGTTGTTTGACAATCTGACGCCGCTCTATCCGGACAAGGCGTTCAAGCTGGAAGTCGGCCAGCAGGAATTGACCACCCGTATTATCGATTTGATGTGCCCGATCGGCAAGGGACAACGCGCGCTAATCACATCGCCGCCCAAGGCCGGCAAGACGGTCATCCTTCAAAAGATCGCTCAGGCGATTACGACCAACCACCCCGAAGTCAAGCTGATCGTACTGCTGATCGACGAACGCCCTGAAGAAGTCACCGACATGCGTCGCTCGGTCAAGGGCGAAGTAATCTCCTCGACTTTCGATGAACCGGCGGAGCGTCACGTGCAGGTGGCCAAGATGGTGCTGGAAAAAGCCAAGCGGCTGGTCGAGCATAAGAACCACGTAGTCATTCTCCTGGATTCGATTACCCGGCTGGCGCGCGCTCACAACGCGGTCGTGCCGCACTCCGGCAAGATTCTCTCCGGCGGTGTCGACTCCAACGCGCTGCACATGCCCAAGCGGTTTTTCGGGGCGGCGCGCAATATCGAAGAGGGCGGCTCACTGACGATTATCGGTACGGCCTTGATCGAAACCGGCTCGCGCATGGACGAGGTCATTTTCGAGGAGTTCAAGGGGACCGGCAACATGGAGATGGTGCTGGATCGGCGCCTGGCCGAGCGGCGCATCTATCCGGCGATGGACATCAACCGTTCCGAAACCAGAAAAGAGAATCTGCTGCTGGATGAGGACATCTTAAGCAAGCTGTATATCCTGCGGCGTTTCCTGGCCGAGATGAATCCGATCGAGTCGATGGAGTTCCTGATCGGTCGGATCTCGAAGAGCGAAAGCAACCGCAAGTTCCTCGCCTCGATGAAGGACTGAGGCGTATCAAGACGGGGCCTCAGCCCCGTCATACCCGCGCAGGCGGGTACCCAGTCAAGATTGCCAAGGCAAACGACCTATGTGGAAACCAGCGTTGGCTATGAATGCTGCTTGACTGGGTTCCTGCCTCCGCAGGAATGACGACCTTGCGGCCGTTTCTCTTGGGCAAGCTTCAGTAGTAATTGCTATTGTGTGGGGGAGGGTGTACCTTCTGAGCGTTGGCAGAATTGAGCAACAAGGGTCGTTTCGGAGAAGTTGGCCACATGCAGCACCTGCGGGCTACCCACCTTCGGAAAGGAGATTGCGGATATGCGAAGATTAATCTTGATCGCCACCATGTTTCTAATGGCCTCAGCGGCGAGTGCTGGCGAATTATCCAAGTATGCAAAGGATTCTCTCGACGGATTCCGAGGTTATCTATGGGGGACTCCAATTGCAGTGATGGACTCGGTATTTGATTTAATTCCGATAGCTGATTCATCGGAGGGAAAGCGGGAGACAGCATACAAACTGATTATTGACAGGGTCGGCGAGGCAGAAGTAGACAAATGTCTACTGGGATTCTACAATGGCAGATTCTGCTCTGTCACTATATACACAAAAGGTTGGGATAACTGGCATCGCCTGTACTTAGCTGCAAGGGAACGCTATGCGAAGCGGGCTTTGATCACTGGCAGGATCAACAATGAAGAGCAGCCCAACGAGTATATCGACGAGTACTACTGGAACTCCGCGAGAACCACGAGAATGTGCAAGCGCAATCCGATCACTGATGATGGAGAGCTTTTGCTATATTCCGAAGTGCTGAGTAAGGAAGCCCTGAAGGCCGATAAGGAAGCTGCGAAGGAGGCTAAGGGGGACTTGTGAAATCGGTGCTCCTACTCACGCGAAGATTCTGGGACTGGTGGCCAACGAATGTTAGCACTGGTATAGCTTTGATAGCACTAATTGTCTCTGCATTATCATATTGCGTGACCGAGCGATCTCTAGACCTAGCCAGGGATCAGTTTCAGTATGCCATAGCGGATCGAATATTCGTTGATGGAGAGTGGGAGAACGCGAGTCTCATATTGGATGAATTCCAGAATTCGCCGAGCTACAAGAATCTCCATGATAGTGCCTTTTATACCGGTCTATCAGCATTTGTGAGGTTCAAGCTCGCCAATGCAAGTCAACATCCCATAACTATTGATTTTCTCAACGTCCACTATATTACAGGTTCCGGTTCGGAATCTATTCCCGCAGGTGAAATTTTCTTCAAGCGGGATTTGCTGATTCCAATGGACTTCCCAATCACGTTGCAGCCCAGCGAGCAAATGACCGCCTCAAAAATAGTCCCTGTTCCTGTGCTAAAGGAAGTGTGCTCCGCACTCAGTGACTTGCCAAAACACTCCATGCTTGCAATGGATACAGTCATCAATGCGCTCGTATCATACAACCAGAGGCACTCTAACATCTTTGGCAATTCAATAAACGATACATCTTGGTTTGCACGAGTGGTCTCCGCCAGTGTCTCTGAATCATCTCACCTACCGGAACTCCTCTTGACAATTGGCGGAGGACCATGGATGGTGCGGAGGGGTGATCGATCGTTGGAGATTAGTATCAGATTATCTTCGGGGACAATTATCTTCGATACGCTTGACTATATAGATCTCAACCGATCTGTGATAGAGTACTGAAAGCTGCGTACCCCACAGCTCTGCTGCGGGGTATTTCATCTCTGAAACAACCATCGTAGTATACTATCCCACTGTTGGAGAATTTGAATGGAAAGCAAGAAAGCCGAACAGGCCGTCGCCTGTTTCAAGAGTGACTTCAGTTGCTCGCAGGCGGTGTTTTCGACCTATGCTGAACAACTCGGACTGGACAAGCAGGTCGCGCTGAAAATCAGTTGCGCTTTTGGCGGCGGGATGGCCCGCAGGGCCGAGACTTGTGGTGCCGTCACCGGCGCGTTGATGGTCATCGGACTGAAACATGGCAAGGCCAGACCGGACGACAACGACGCCAAAGATAGAACCTACGCTCTTGCCGGGGAGTTTGTCGAGCGGTTCAAGGCCAGACATTCCTCGATTGTCTGCCGGGAGTTGCTGGGCTGCGATATCGGCACGAGCGAGGGTAAGCAGACATTCGACGAGAATAAGTACGAGGAAACCCGGTGCTCGAAGTTCGTTGCGGATGCTGCAACGATTCTCGAAGAAATCCTGTGACGGAACACTTGGTGGGCTACCAATTCCATGATGTCGAGTTATTGGAACGCGGCTATGAAAGCGAAATGCGATTCTTGTTTCGTGACAGCCAGCTATCGAACGACTGCAGGGACGGATTGAGAGCACGCGACTTTACGATACTGCGCGCCCCGCAGAACTCGGATTCGAAATCACGTTTGTACTGGAACATGTTGCCGAGATCGTCGGCGCCCGGGAACCCAAAGCCTCGGTACACCGACGGCTCGACGGCATTGTACTTCACGTCTTTACCGAGCGCGTCGGTGAAAACGGCCGCCATCTGCTCGCCGGTCAAGTGCTCGCCCGCGATACCCACTGTCTTCCCGATATATTCCTGCCCCTTGGCAAAGATGCCGAAGGCGCACTTGCCGATATCTTCCGCGGCGATACCCGGCAGTTTCCGGTCGCCCATAGGAAAAGTGATCGCCAGCTTGCCGGACTGATCGGCCTTCGGTCCCATGCCGAAGTGTATGAAGTTGTCCCAGTAGAACGAGGTCAGCAGGAAGGTTGTCGGCACGTCCAACTGCGCGAAAATCTGATTGGCTTCTCCTTTGGCGTCGAAATGCGGCACTTTGTAATTACCCTGAAGTGTCGGCATCCGGTCGTCGCTGAGCGGCACCAGCTTGCGCGTGTCCTCAAGCGTGGACCAGATCACGTGCTTCAGACCGGCCGCTTTGGCCGCCTCGGCCATATTGCGGGCCTGGGCCAGTTCTTTCTCGGGCGAGAAATGCTCCCAGAAAAAGGTGACACAGTACGCCCCGTAAGCGCCATGGAAGGCCTTCTTGAGACTCTCCGGATCGTCGACATTGACCGCGACCACTTCGGCCCCAAGCTTCGCCAGTTCCTTGGCCTTATCTGTGTTGACGTCGCGGGTGAGCGCGCGCACGGCAAACTGACCGGATCGGTCGTTGAGAATCGCCCGCACCAGACCGCCCCCCTGGGCGCCGGTTGCGCCGATCACTGCTATAATCTTCTTTTCTGTCATGACATGCTCCTGATTAGTTGCGGCCCGGCCGGTAGATAGCCGGGTCCTGTTTTTACATATCTCTCTAAACAGGGTTCTGGCGTATCGGTTCCCCAATAGTGGATTAAATAAGGCCACGCTTGAGAATCAGGTAGTTCGCCGTCAGCAGTAGCATGTCGACGTTCGCTGCAGGAGCCATTCGAGCGGCAAACCCGACGTTCCCCTTTAAGCAAATCTTGCGAGACAAAAAGACTTGCATAAAAATCGGGAGTCGAGTACATTATGTTTGCAACCGGTACCATCGCTTAGAAACCTTCGCCGCCCATGACAGGAGGTTGTATGCGAACTAAGACAGCAAGCCGCAACTGGGTACTGCTCCTCGGTGTGATCTCAACAATGATGATCGCGACTGTCGGTTCTATGGGCGCCGAAGAGCCACAGGACCATCAAGACAGAATCAATAGTTTCAATGTTGGCACGGGGACACCGGTTGTCCGATCGGCCTGGCCGTATGAGGAGGGCCCACCGGCTGTTGCTTCGGGCCGGGCTGAACGCAGATCGGTCGGTTCGGCCCTGTCGGCCAACGCCGGTATTGGGCGGGGGGTGTCGGTCGACCGAACCTGGGATGACGCCCAGTGGACCGTCGGCCAGGGAAGGCAGATTGCGCACTATTGGAATGGGTTATCCGTTCCGTACGTTGAAGCGGGCGTGCATTTCGCCTATCTGGATATGCCGGACACGCTCCCCGGCTGGCCGTTTACGAAGACCGGCTACAATGCGTACGACGCCACGGTGCCCGGCATCGGTTGGCCTCTTGCTCAGAACGTGGGTTGTGATCTGCAAGTTGATGATACCATCGGCTTTGCGGCCAGCGTCAGCATGGATGTGCTGCCCAATGGTCGTGTAGTAGTTGCTTCGACGGCCGCTCATTCTAGGACGAAGCCCAATGGTAACCGTCTGATAGACAATCTGATTTACTATCAGGGTGCTACTTTCGATTGCTTCTACGATCCGATGGGGCCGTTCAATACCACGTGGGTCGACAGCACTGTGTACCGTCCATTCTTCCTCAACTCAACACAAGGGAGATATGCTCAAGTTCCTCAGGTAGTGACCCAGTGGGACGGCACCAATACGATTGTTCACTTGATGCTCGGCGAGGATTCCCCCGGCCAAGTGCTTCTTGATGATCCCCACCTTTGCATGGGCATCCCATACTACTCATTCACCTATTTTCGCAAGGTCGGGAACGACTACACCGGCACGTGGAGCGCCGGTAAGGTCATCGACTCCATGTGGTTTCCCTGGGTGTCGCTGGCCGCGGCGCCGTACCCTCATGCTGGTGTCGCAGTGACCTACACCAATGCGACCGTGGCTGGAGGGCTTCTTAACAACAAGTATGATCTCGACGTCTGGCTGAGAGAGTCACTGGATCGCGGTCTTACCTGGGGAGTGTCGCAGGACAGAACCAATTACCAGAACGGCACTGCTAACCACCCCAACCATTTCACCGCCTGGCTGGAAACGCAGACGTTGTACAGTACCGATGGTGATCTTCACGTAGTCTGGACCGCCACACCAACATCCAGTGATCCCTACTTAGACGGCTTCAACTGGAATGGGTTCAACGAGAATGTCTACCATTGGTCAAGATCGAGCAATGAGATTCTCTTTGTCGCCAACGGGAGTTATGATTATGAATCATTTTGGGGTGAATTCAGCACCCTGCATTGTGGATACGGCGGCAGCAACGCGGGGTATATCGCCAATGTGAATATCTCACAGTGCAACGACAAGCTCTATTGTATCTGGAATCAGATACACGAGCGGGCAAATCGATTTCCCTGGCGCAACTCTCCCACTCAGCCCGCGCCCGGAGTTCTCGACGATTGTTCTTATACCGGCTATCGCCTGGCCATGGCTAACTGGGAGATCCTGATGTCGGTCAAACGGCTCGGTACCAGCGATGCGTGGGATATCGCCCGTAACATTACGAATACCTATACCCCGAATTGCGGGCTTGAGGGTGATCCGGATCCGGAAAACCAAATGCGGTGCGGTTCCGAGTACAAACCGTCGGTGGAGAGATACGGTTTGGATGAGACCGGGCTTGGTCTCACATGGCCTTCGGCTTCGGTAGTAGATCTTTCACCCGGGCACGACTATTCCGGCAACTTCTATCTCAACATGCAGTATGTTGATGATCAGTTTCCGGGCCCGGCCTTCTGGGGCCGAACCAACCCCCCGGGCACGCTAAACTCCATTAAGTGGATACGCCTTGCCTGTGTGGAACCGGAAGAAACTTCGCACATTAGCGTCGCACCGGAAGCCATCGGTTTTCCGGAATGGGTCCGCTTTGGAGAGAACAATCTCTATACGATTACGATTGTGAACCATGGTAATGCACCCCTGAACGTCACTGATATCAGCACGTCCGGTGGCGCGTGGCTGACCGTTTCGGAACATCCGACACCTGGCAGCCCGCTGGTAGTTCCGGCTGGTGTCAACAACACGGATACGTTTGATGCTACCATCAGCTCGGTTGGACTCAGCACCAATCAGTGGCTTGATGGTGAGATCACCTTGCAATCCGATGGAGTCAACGACAACGGTTACGGTGTTGGTGTTGCCAAAGTAACAATCCATGTGCTGGCGGCGGATGCGCTGGAAAATCCTTTCTGGGATACTGTCGTGACCCATGAGCAAATGTTTGTGCCGTTCGGAGAGGAGGAGGGCGAGTGCGTGGCTCTGGCGGTTTCGAACTTTGGCGAGATCGGCTTGCGGGGAAGCGGCTCGGCAAACCTGGACTACATGCAATCCGGCAAGGAATGCGGCCCTCGGGACGAAGATGCCGTCTACCTGGCTTCCGGTTCGCCGTTTGTGATTCTCGCGAGCAGCTCGGACGGCGCCGATGCCAGCCTCACCTGCTCGTACAATGATCGCGATCAAACCGATGTGACCGGCTGGGACCCGATCGGAACCAAAGGTACGATGACCGGTGGTCTTAATTCGGTTAGGGGGTATGACTCGGTGTACACCGGTCGGTTCGTGAACCGGGATACGACGATTGCAATGGAGCGGATATTCTACGCACCTCGGTCGACGCATCCAGCAACCGATACCATTGATTTCGTGATTTGCTACACCAAGTTCTATTCGGGTGACGGCCAGCCGCACAACCATGTAACTGTCGGCAATGTGATTGACTGGAATGTACCATCTGAACTAGCGTTGAATAACACTGCCGGTGTGAGTACCAGCGGCGGCTTTGTGTATGTACAAGGTACGGACACGACGGGTGTCATGTCGTGTCAGTCGCACGTCAAACGTTTTGCTGCTGAAGCGTTTGGCGGCGGTTGCCAGTCTGAGGAATGCTGGAGCAACTGTTTTAACAGAACAACATTCCAAGGCCAGAATGCTCTAATACAGACAATCCTGAACGACACGTCGTATATGCGTGACGGGACGCCGCTGATTCCGGCGCAGCCTGACCCGCTGGTTTGGTGGAATGCAACCGGTACATCAGGTATGCACGGTGACCCAACAATGCAAAATCAGGCTATCTGGTTGACGTACAAGCACGACTTCACGCTGGCCGCGACGGATACGTTCAGCTTCTGGACGATACTTACGACAGTGAGGGACGGAACACTGGCCCAGTTGGAGACGCAGGTCAAGTATGCCAAGCACTGGTATATTGGGGGGGGTGTGCGCGGTTGTTGTCCTGCATGCTGTGCCGGGCGCGTGGGCAATGTCAACGGTCTAGGTAGCCCCCCGAATGAAGTTACTATCAGTGATATTCAGTTGCTGGTCACGGCAAAGTACATTGTCGGTTCTTGCGCAGCCTTGGCATGTCTGGACGAGTGTGACGTAAACCAGTCCGGCGGCTACGATCCACATTGTTCAGACATCACGATTTCCGACATCCAGACACTGGTGAATCATCTATTCATTTGCGGACCGGTGAACTGCCCGTTGAAACCGTGTCCGTGTTAGTAGAGACAGCCAGGCTTCACATGGCAGGGGCCTCGTGCTCCTGCCATGAGTGGCAGAACCTCGCCACGGCGAGCAGGCGCTAAGGGGTTCTGCTCTACCGGGCTGTTGCCCCGTGTGACATCTTGAGTGTTGGGACTATAAGGGTCCTGACCTTCGTTAGTTGCATCGCTTTTATCTTGTCCAGTACGCAATCCACCTGCTACTTAATCGGTTACAGGAAAGCACCCGCACCCGGCACGTTCGCCGGAGCGTATAAAGACTATGAAAGAACCGGTCGTTGAGCTGACAGATATCCATCTCCGCGCGGAGCGCGGCGGGTTTGTCTTTCGCGGACTAAACCTCACCATTGAATCCGGGCAATCTGCCGTGATCATTGGGCCGTCGGGTTCAGGCAAGAGTACGCTCGCGGAACTGTTGATCGGCCTTCGCAGCGCCGACCAGGGGAGGGTCTGTCTATTCGGTCGCGAGTTGAAAAAGAACCGCCAATTCAGGCGTGTCCGTCGCCTGATCGGTGGAGTTGGTGGACCTTTTGCGCTGGTGCCTTCGCTGACCGTAGCTGAGAATATCTGCTTGCCGCTCGTTCTGAACGCCGAGCCACGGAACGTGCAGCGCGAGCGTCTGTTTCGGATTCTTTCTGAATTCTCTCTGCTCAAGCTGGCCGGAAAATATCCGGATCATCTGACGCGAGTCGAGAATACGCTGGTTCAGTTCGCGCGAGCCGCGATTGCCGATCAGCCGCTCATGCTCATCGACGAACCCTCGGCCGGGCTCGATCCCGCCAACTACCAGCGGGTAACCGAGTTTCTGGTCAGGATGGCGGTGTCGGGACGGTCGCTTCTGATTCTCGCGTCGCAGACGCCGCCGGGCGATATTCCCGGCAGCCGCGCCTATTTCCTGCGCAACGAGGTGCTCGAATGATCCGCCTGGCCTATTTTGCACGGGAGTTGTGGCATAACTTGCGGCGCAATACCGGTACGGCGCTGGCCTCGTTGCTGTCGCTAACTCTGCTGTTCTTGCTGTTTGATCTGTTCTGGATCTCTGCGGGGACCGTCGATAAATTCTACCGCGACTTGTTGTCCGAGCTTCGCGTTGAGGTCTTTGTCGATGAGTCGGTAACGGATGATCGTCTCACCCAGGTGTTCGATCAGTTTCTAGCTATCGATGGGGTCCTGGATTACGAGTATGTGTCCCGCGATGCGGCGCGCAGTCGTCTGGCCGACATGGTCGGCGCCGACCTACTGGTCGGGTATGACGAATCCAATCCGCTGCCGCGAAGCTATGTGCTCACGGTCGCGGAGAGTTATCTCAATAGCACCGCCCTCGCTCGCATGGAAGAAGCTCTGCGCGAGGTTGATGGTTTGAGCGAAATCCACTACAGTCGGCAATGGTTGGACAAGACAGAAGGCACCCGGGCTATTATTCTTGAAATCGGGCTGGCTCTGGGGGTGTTGATCGTCGCGGCGGCGCTGGTCGGGTCGGCCAACAACATCCGCCTTATGACGCGCGCTCAGGCGGTTGGCTTTCGGCAGATGCTGCTTCAGGGTGCAGGACGGTTCTTTGTCGCCATGCCCTATCTGATAGAGAGTCTTCTGATCAGCGGCCTGGCGGCGATTCTCGGCTGGGCATTGATTTTCTACGGCCGCACGCGCATGAGCATTGTCCGGATCGAGATTGTCTTTCCTCCCACCAGTGAGATCGTCCTTTTCTGTATAGGAGTAGCGCTTCTCGGAGCCGTGAGCGGTTATCTTGGATTGCGCAAGATGTTGAGAGACTGAAATGAATGTCCGCACTCTTGACATTGTTCTGCTGCTGTCCCTGTTATTGGGCGGATCGGTGTTCCCCGGTGATGACTCCAAAGACATTATGCGACAGAAACAGGAGTTGGAGCAGATTCAGCGTGACATGGAAAACGGGAAGCGGCGGCTCGATTCTCTTCAAACCGAACAGAATCGCGTGACCAACGCCATCAGCAAGTATGACGAACGCATGGCCTCGGATCGCAAGGTGTTGCGACGCCTTACCGGTGAACTGGTGCAACTCAAGTCTGATTTCGCGCGGGGGGATTCTCTCCTGCAGGCAAACCGCGAACTGTTCGACAGGTGTAAGCGCCGTTACCTCGGCAATATCCGGCAGTTCTATACGCTTTCGCGCCAATCCGGTGAGTGGCTCACGGATCATCCAAACGACGAATTGGAACATCATCGCAGAATTATCTACCTGACCGCGCTCGCGGACTTCGAGTCCGGCACGATTCGCGACGCTTCCGCTCTGGTCGATCGTTCCACCACAGACCTGGAGGACATGAGCAATCGCAGGCAGACGATTTCCGGACTGAAAAAAGAGCGCGAGACCAGTTACAGTCTCGGTCAGAGCCAGAGGGAGCGACAGGAAAAGAATCTCGTTCAACTGCGGCGCAAGAGCACGGTCGAAGCCGACCACGTGATCACATTGAAGCAGGCGGCCCAGGAGATGCAGAATATTGTCGCCCGACTTGAAGAAGCTCGGGCGCGGCGAACACCGGAACCGAACCGGCGGGTTCCGTCGGTGTTTGCTACCATGAAGGGACAATTGTTGTCACCGTACCATGGAAAAATCACCGAAGTCTTTGGGGAGCATGTCGATCCGGCGAACCGTCTCAAATCATTTTCCCCCGGGATCACGATCAAGGGGAAGGCGCACACCCCGGTCTATGCGGTGGCCTCGGGAACGGTGGCTTACGCCGGCAATTTGCGCGGGTACGGCAATTTTGTTATCATCAGCCATGATGATCAGTATTACAGTACCTACGCTGGTCTGGGTGAAGTGCTGGTATCGGAAAACCAGTTCGTTTCCTCGCGTGCGAAACTGGGTTCTTCCGGTCAGGACGGCGTGGTTAAGTTTGAATTGCGCGACGGGCGGGAACCGCTCGATCCGGTGAAATGGATTGACCTTGAATCGCTTTGATATTGGCCGGGGGCAGGCTAAGGCCTGGACCATACTTGCCCGCGCTCATGCGGCTGGTCGAGTGGCGTCAACTTATCTGTTCTACGGCCCGGAAGGAGTCGGCGCCTGGGCATTGGCTATCGAGTTTGCCGCTCTGCTGAATTGTGAAGCCCCACTGGGATCGCCGGATCAGCCCGACACCCGTCGCCCCTGCGGTGAGTGTCGTCCGTGTCGGTCAATCTACGGACTGAATTTCGAAGGTCTTCACATTCTTGCTCCCATTCCGCCTTACAAGCTGTCGGGCAGCGATGGTGATGGGATCAACGGGGACGTACCGGTATCGTCATCCAGGAAGGACCGGGATGTATTCGACCTGACTAACGACGCTATCGAGCAGAAACGCCGGGATCCGTTCAGTGTGCTCGATCGCACGCGGCCGATCAGCATTCCCATCGAACTGGCACGGAAAATCAAGAAACATCTCGCCATCAGCGGTCAGGCGGGGATTACTCGCGTGGTGCTGTTCTATCAGATGGAGACGATGCGGGTTGCGTCTGCGGACGCACTCCTCAAAATGATCGAAGAACCTCCGGCGGGCACGGTCATAATACTGACTGCAAACAGACCGGAAAGCCTGTTGCCCACAATCTTGTCGCGCGCTCAGAAGATTCGGCTTGAACGTTTGCCGGAATCGATGGTAGTGGAATACCTGAGGGAGCGGTATTCAGCGTCGGAGATGACGGCGCTGATGCTGTCGCGCGTCTGCGAATGTTCGCTGGGACGGGCCATAGCCACCGCGCTTTCGGCAGAGGGTGAAGAAACCGATCCTCGACCGGTCGCACTCATGATGTTCAAGACGCTGCTGACCGAGCCCGTGACTGAAGTAGCTGCGCAAATAGCTGAACTGATGGACCCCAAAGATCGCGGGGCCGCTGAGAATCTCATCAAGCTCTGGCAATCGTTTGTGCGCGACTGCGCCTACCTGAGCAGTACTTCCGACGAAACCGATCTGGTCAACGTCGATTTCCAGGTGGAAATCCGTGATCTGGCGCCACGTTTCTCGGACCCTGGCGTCGTAGAACGTATAGTTACTACGACCAAGAATACGCTTGCCGACCTGACCTTTAACGTGCATATTCAGCCGGCTTTAGTCGCTATGGTGCTTAAACTTAAAGCCGATTTGGAGGCGGGCCGCGCAGATAGAGCCCGTTAGAGCAGAAAGTGGCTGAACTTTATCAGGTAGAATTCAAAGGCTCGCGGCGCGAGTACTTCTATAACAGTTATCATCACTCGCTCAGGATAAACGAGTATGTGATTGTTCAGGCCGAACAAGGCGAGGACATGGGGCAGCTGAACAAGCGTATAGACGCCGAGATGCAGTTCGACATCAAGAGCAAACCCCGGTCGATTCTCAGGAAAGCCAATCCCGAAGACTTTAGTCGTTTCAGGCGACTCAAGGAAGACGAGGCGCTCTACCAGAAGGAAGTGGTGAGCCTGATCAGCAGGCACGGTCTGGAAATGAAAGTGGTCGATGTTGAATGCCTGTTTGACGGGGGTAAGATCACGTTCTACTTTACGGCCGATCACCGCGTCGATTTCCGCGCCCTGGTGCGCGATCTGGCGTCGCGCTATCGCACCCGCATTGAGTTGCGCCAGATTGGCGTAAGAGACGAAGCCCGTCGCCTTGACGGCTATGGTATTTGCGGTCGCCGCCAATGCTGCAACTGTCACATACGGGAGTTTGCGCCGGTGTCGACTTCACACGCGCGAGAGCAAGACCTCTCGCTTAACCCAGCCAAGATTTCCGGCAACTGCGGACGTCTGCTGTGCTGCCTGCGCTACGAGGCCGACTTCTATACCGAGACCAAAAAGAAGCTCCCGCCCGTCGGAGCTACTATCACGACCGACAAGGGAACCGGTCGCATCACCCGGATCGACATCTTCCGTCAGGAAGCGCTTTTCATGAACGAGGAGGATGCGCTCTGCCGGGCCTGTCCACACGAGATCAAGAGCGTCACTAACATGAAAGGACGCTGGGATCGGCCGTCACTCACGGTCGATGTTCCGCTTGATGACGAAGACCGCAAGCGACTGGAACTACTGGACGACGAAGACTCCAGCAGCCCCGAGTAATCGCTTTCAAGAGGCCTGATTTTGACAAGACCGTTCTACGTTACGACGCCCATCTACTATGTCAACGACGTGCCCCATATCGGACACGCCTACACAACCATCGCCGCAGACATGCTGGCGCGCTTTCATAAACTGGCCGGGCGGGAAACATATTTCCTAACCGGTACCGATGAGCACGGCAGCAAGGTGGCCGACGCCGCTCGCGCCGCCGGCAAGACACCGCAGGAGTTTTGCGACGGCATCGTGTTGAAGTATGTAGATGCCTGGAAAGCTCTGGATATCGAGAACGACTATTTCATCCGCACTACGTCGGAACGTCATGCGCACGGAGTGCGCAAGATTCTTGATGCCATGCTGAAGGCACGGACCGACGACGGCCGCGAGGTGGTGTATTCCGACTACTATGAAGGTCTCTATTGCACCGGCTGCGAGAAATTCGTTACCGAGAAGGACCTGGTCAACGGCCTCTGTCCCGACCACAAGTGTGCACCGCAGAAGATAAGAGAGAAGAACTATTTCTTCCGACTGACTGCGTATGCGGCAAGAATCAGGGCGATGATTGAATCCGGCGAGATGGTCGTTCTCCCCGAAGAACGCCGCCGCGAAGTGCTTGGTCTGATAAACCAGGACCTGCCCGATTTCTCGCTCTCGCGCGAACGGGTCGAGTGGGGCATCGCGCTGCCGTTTGATTCTTCGCAGGTGGCGTATGTGTGGGTGGATGCGCTGTCGAATTATATCACGGCTATTGGCTACGGGGATGATCCCGACTCCTTCGTCAAGTGGTGGAGTAACGGTGAAATAGTCCATCTGATGGCCAAGGACATTCTCAAGTTTCACTGTCTTTACTGGCCGGCCATGCTTCTGGCGGCAGGACTCAGACCACCGGACACACTTTTTCTGCACGGGTTCTTCACGGTCGATGGCGACAAAATGTCCAAGAGCCTCGGCAATCAGATCGACCCCAACGATATGGTTCGCCGGTTCGGGCCTGATGGCACCCGCTATCTGCTTCTGACCCAGTATCCGTTCGGCGTCGATGGTGACATTCAGGCCGGTCGCTTCGCCCAGCAGTACAATTCCGATCTGGCCAACGATCTGGGCAACCTGGTTTCGCGGGTAGGCAAGCTCATCCAGACCACTTTTGACGGCCGTGTCCCCCACCCGGCCAGCGGCATTGATGGCCTTGATGAACTGGTGGCCAACGCCGAGGCTCTTCCCGGAACTACGTATGAGTACATCAGGCAGTTCCAATTGACGCATGCAATCGCCGAATCGATGAAACTGGTGCGCCAGGCCAACAAGTTCTTTAATGATACGACGCCCTGGATACTGGCGAAAAACGGTCAGACCGAGAGGCTCGGCGGGATTCTGTATGCGTGTCTTGAAGTGATGCGCATCGTTTCGGTGACATTGTATCCGATCCTGCCACGCAAGATGAGAGAGCTGCGTTCTCTGCTCGGACTTACTGACGCCACGCTCAATCTGGACAGCGCCCGCAAGTTCTTCGAGCTGCAGCCGGGCGCGCCGGTGAACATCAGTAAGGTCATCTTTCCGCGAATCGAAGCTGCCGAGAAGAAACCCGCTGTTGATGAAAAACCCCTGGCAAAGTCCGAGAGCCGAGAGGGTGTGGTCGACATCGCCGAGTTCGGTCGTCTTGAGTTGCTCGTTGCGCAGGTACTTCAGGCCGAACGTGTTGATGGTGCGAACCGGCTCCTGAAACTCCAGATAGATCTCGGCCGCGAAAAACGGCAGATCGTGGCCGGCATTGCGGAGTTCTACACGCCCGAGGAAATCACCGGCCGCAAGATTATCGTGGTGGCCAATCTCAAGCCCACCACCATTCGCGGCATCGAGTCCAACGGCATGCTGCTGGCGGCCAAGACGGGGAAGCAACTGTCGATAGTCACGGTTGATAGCGACCTCCCACCCGGCGCCAAAGTCAGTTGATGATCGATTCTCACTGTCACATAGATTTTCGTGACTTCGATGGCATCCGCGATGCTGTGCTGATGGAGGCACAGGACGCAGGTGTTCACACGATTATCAATGTTGGGGCGGATATCGAATCGTCAGAGCGTGGCGTGGCGCTGGCTCAACGCCATGAGATGGTTTTCGCTACTGTGGGCGTGCATCCTCATGATGCAAAATCGCTTGATGATAAGGCGTTCCAGAGACTCGGAGAACTCGCCGGAACAGACAGAGTGGTGGCCATCGGTGAAATCGGTCTGGATTTCTATCGGGATTTGTCACCGCGCCCGCTCCAAAAGGTCGCCTTTCACAAACAGATGCAGTTGGCGGTAGAGTTGAAGCTGCCGGTCGTCATCCACACGCGCGAGGCTTTTCAGGAGACACTGCTCATTGCCGCCGAGTATGCCAACCTTTTGCCGGGAGGGGTCTTTCACTGTTTTCCGGGCGACGTTGACGAAGCTCTGCAAGTTATCAATCTGGGTTTCATGATCGGAGTCGGTGGCGTAGTGACCTATGACAAATCGCGATTATCAGGAGTGGCGGCCGCGATTCCGCTCGATAAGATGATTCTCGAAACCGATGCTCCCTATCTCACGCCGGTGCCGCATCGCGGCAAGATCAACCGCCCCGCCTATGTCCGACACGTGTGTGACAAAGTAGCGCAGTTGCGCGGTATCTTGCCTGCCGAAGTGGAGAAGATCACGGATCGCACCTGTCAAAAGCTCTTTCGTCTCGTAGAGACTTTCGGAGGATGACCGTGTCGGACTATCGCGCCAAGAAACGACTGGGGCAGAATTTCCTCAAGTCGAAAGCGATTGTAGACCGTGTGCTCGGCCTTGTTGCACCTGGCAAGAATGACTGCATTGTCGAGATCGGACCCGGACGCGGCGCGCTCACTATGCCACTGGCCGAATCGAGCGCGTCGGTGTGGGCCATTGAGTTTGATCGTGATCTCATACTGTACTTGGCTTCGCTTCTCACGAATTATCCGAACGTGCGTCTCATCAATGGCGATTTTCTTGATTTCGATCCCACTGCTGCAAACCTGGACCGCTTCAAGCTGGTGGGAAATCTCCCTTTCAACATCACTTCACCGGTGCTTGACTGGTGCTTGAAATACCGCGACCGACTGGAGTGCGCCGTGCTTATGGTCCAGCGCGAACTCGGCGCTCGAATTGCCGGATCGCCCGGCAGCAAAGATTGGTCGCCGCTTGCGATCTTCACGCAGTCTGCATTCCGGGTGGAGAGGTGCTTCGACGTCGCCCCGTCGCATTTCATCCCGGTTCCTGAAGTAACATCGACCGTGCTCCGGTTGATTCCGCACGCGAAACCACTGGTTCCCGTTTCGACGCAGTTTGAAAAAGTGGTTCGCGCGTCGTTTCGTCAGCGACGCAAACTGCTGGTCAACAATCTCATTCCGGAAGTCATCCCGGACGGATTCACGGCCACTGAGATCCTGAACAAGATAGGTTTGGGCGGGAAAGCTCGCGCCGAAGAGGTCACTATCGAGCAGTTTTTGCAATTGACTACCGAGCTACTTGAGCGTAAGCTGATATGACTGACAGTTTGATGGCCGGAAGATAGAACGATTGAATCAAGGGAGCCATGTTTATGGCCATGCTAAGTGTAAATCTCGACCATGTGGCGGCGCTGCGAGAAGTCCGCAAGCGTCGTGAACCCGATCCAGCCCAGGCGGCCGTGCTGGCCGAAATGGCCGGAGCTGACGGTATCGCTATCCAGTTGCGGCGCGACCGCAAATATGTCCGCGACCGCGACTTGTTTGTCCTGCGCGAAGTGGTCAAGACTCGCCTGACAATCGAGATGCCGCCCACCGATGAGCTCATCGAGCGTGCGCTCGAGGTCAAGCCGGCGATGGTTACGATTGTGGCCGATCATGCCGATTCCGACAGCTCGGTGTCCGGAATCGACTTTAATGCCGGACCGATTAATTTCTCCGATGTAGCCGGTCGTTTCAAAGGGGCCGGGATCGGGGTCTGCTACTTTGTCGAGCCGGAACCGGATGCCATCAAAGGCGCGGTCAAGGCGGGCGCTGACGCCGTGTTGATTAACTGCGGCGGATTCACGTGTGCGGTTACGCTCGAGGAAGCCCAGCAAGAACTCGACCGGATCGACGCCGCCGCGCAGGCCGCGTCGAAATCGGGCTTGCCCGTTTACGCCGGACGCGGGATCAGCAGCAAGAACGTGATAGCCCTGCATGAGTTGGGGTTGTTTGACGAGTACTTTGTCGGGCACTCGATTGTTTCCCACGCCGTGCTCAAGGGCATGACGGCCGCCGTGGCTGAAATGCTGGCCGTGATCCGCACCGACGTGCGTCAGGGATAGCTGCCTTGTCGGATATCGAAGATGAGATTGCCGGTGAGACGACCACGTACGATGTCCCGCATGGCATCGGCGCGGAGCGGCTGGATAAGTATATCGGTGGTAATCCGGAAATCGGCCTGACTCGATCACGCGCTCAAAAACTGATATTTCAAGGACTGATTCTCGTCGACGGGGAAAGAGCGCTGGCCAAACACGTTTTGACCGGCGGCGAGATCATTCAACTAACCATTCCGCCCATACCCGTAGAGGGCATCAAGGGCGAAAACATCCCGCTCGACATCGTGTACGAAGACGCCTATCTCGTGGTCGTCAACAAACCAGCCGGCATGGTGACTCATCCCGGAGTCGGCAATCGAAGCGGCACGTTGGCTAATGCGCTGGTGTATCATTTCGAAAAGCTGTCACACGAGAGCGGGCGGCACCGGCCGGGTATCGTGCATCGACTGGATAAAGAAACTTCCGGTCTGCTGGTGGTCGCCAAGGATGACGAGACTCATCTGGCGCTTCAGGAACTAATTAAGACACGCGAGTTGAAACGCACCTATCTTGGGCTTATCTGCGGCCACATGAAAGAAGAAGCGGGGACAATCGATCTGCCTATCGGCCGTCACCACTCGAATCGGACCCTGATAGCGGTCAACGGCGACAACTCCCGCGAAGCAGTCACGCACTATCGCCTGGTGGAACGCTATCGCTCCTATGATTTGCTGGAGGTGTCGCTTGAGACCGGGCGGACGCATCAGATTCGCGTGCATTTCTCGCATTTGGGTCATCCGGTGTTTGGCGATCCCGATTACGGCGGGCGCGACAAGTGGGTGAACGCGATGTTCGGTCCGGAGCGCCCTTTGGCCCGCCGCCTTCTCGAAATCCTGCCTCGCCAGGCCCTGCACGCCGCGAAGATCGAGTTCCCACACCCGAAGACAGGTGAGCAGTTGGAGTTTGAAGCCAAGCTGCCAGAGGATCTTGCTATGATAATTGCACTTCTGCAGAAGGAAAGTGCGTAGTAGGTTGGGTTTGAAAGGATTGTAGGTCGAAACCAGCTCGTTTCGGGCGGTTTCGACATCTGTGCTTGTACACCACCCAACAGGCTTGTTGAAAGTTGCGGCAGGTCTTGCGGCGCCAAAGGCGGCGTGTGACCTGCCGCCATTCACAAACTCGTACCCCACCCAACGGGTGGGTTTATAACTTATACTTGTACCCCACCCATCGGGTGGGTTTATAACTTATACTTGTACCCCACCCAACGGGTGGGTTTGCCTGTACCCCACCCAGCGGGTGGGTTTATGCCCTACTCACACCCCACCTGCAACTTCGCCCCTGAGACGAACAGGTGATTAACAATCAGTGACACGTCGCTGATTGTGATGCTGCAAGTGTGATTCACATCGCCCGTCTTGAGCGGGACTATCGGTGTCTTGTTAATAAACAGATGGTCGACTATCAGAACAATGTCGCTGATCGAGCAACTGTGCGAGCGATTCACATCACCTAACGTCCAACTCCAGAAATCAGCCGTGTCCGAAACGCTGAACAAGCCGCCCAAATCAAACGCCTTAACCCGCCACCAGTAGTGCGTGCCGAACAGAAGCGAGTCTGCAAGTTGATAGGAAGGTTGTATCAAACCGTCAAACGGCACTACCAGCGTGAAGTTCGAGTTGAAAGACAACTCCAACCGGTAGTGGACCTCATCGAACGGGTCCGGGTCGGTCACGCCGCTCCAACTGAACGTCGGCAGCATGTCGTACAGAATCAGGCTATCCCCCACCGGGGAGACAATGGTCGGTGTCCCCGGCGGTTCCGGGAAATAGTCGACTGCGAAAAACCAGTACGGCGACCAGTTGGAGTATTCAAACCCGTCCCACGCCCGGCATCGCCAGAAGTGGATTACATTCTCCGTCAGATAAGTCTCACCTGTCCAGCCGGTGGAGTCGGGTGTTTCGGGTATCAGGCCGCTGACGGCAATCGGACCCTCATTTATGAAATCAAGATAGACTTCAAACTGATAGGCGAGCGGATCGCTTTCCGGATCGGCGCCGTTGTCGACATAAAGCGTCGGCTGATAGTCTGTAGTGGCGGCGTTGTGCGGCGACGCCACGGCGGGCACACTCGGCACCGAGTTCGTGCGGAAAGAGGTTTCGAACCAGTCAGACCAGATCGCTCCGTTGCTGAGTCTCAGCCGCAGGTAGTATGTATTGCCATCTTGCAGGGCTGCGCCGCCGTACGGGGCCGAGGTGTCCGAGCCGGTGAAGTAGGCCGGATTCCACATTTCCGCGTTCTGCCAGTCGTTGTCGGTTCCTACAGCAACTTCGTATGCCGTCTGACTCGATGGCGGGGTTTTCTGATGCCACTGAATTAGCGGGACGAGCGACAGCACGTGTCGGTTGTCACCGATTATGTCTACCCGGATGGAATCGATGGCGGGGGGGTCACAGGCGTCGCCGATACCATCAGAATCAGTGTCCTTCTGGTCCGGGTTGCTTACCGTAGGACAGTTATCTGAGGGGCATGTATTTGCCACGAATCCCTGATTGCCGTAACCATCTCCGTCAGTATCGATGCACTCATCACAGGCATCGCCAACACCGTCAGCGTCAATATCCTCCTGCGCAGGAGTGTAGACGGTCGGGCAGTTATCGTCCGCACAAGTATTGGACGGATTACCGGGGTCACCATAACCGTCACCATCCGTGTCAGTACATACAAAGGAGAACTTGATCACGAATGCATCGCATATGCCAC
>Ga0315276_10000164_pt1 | contig 53849 bp, 40 predicted proteins | sample YL17G05_0_MG_FD_204542 | JGI IMG/M metagenome (GOLD analysis project Ga0315276, IMG submission 204542) | Sediment microbial communities from Yellowstone Lake, YNP, Wyoming, USA - YL17G05_0 | ecosystem: Environmental > Aquatic > Freshwater > Lake > Sediment | place: USA: Wyoming | collected...
AATACCCGCCATGTTCACGTTACCCGTTACACCGGTACAGCACGACGCACAAACGCCGAGGTTCTTCTTCACAAACTCTTTGGCCTTGTCGATCGCCTTCTTCAAGCTGTCAAGACCGGCGTTGGTGTTAGCAGCCGTGCGGACGGTCGCCATGGCCGTAAAGATCGTCAGCGTGTCGTTGGCAGGCAGCGTGTAGCCGGACGCTCCGTCTCGATAGGTAAATAGGAGCGTCTGGTCAGTGGTGCGCGGTTCCGGTGCGTACCCAGAAGCGTGCATAGCGCGGGAAATGCTGTCCGCAACAAAGCCGTTGGCCGGGTATACGTACACGTCATTCGCTACCGATTTGCCCGAGTAGAGGGAGTCAAAGCAGGCCTTGTTCTTCGTGAACCAAGTCAGCAGCGCGGCGCCGCCGTAGCGCTTGGAATTGTCCATACAGTCGGTCACCGTATCGGCGCTGTTGAATCCGCGCATCCAGACCAGCCGGCGCGCCGGATCAGTTCCCGACACATTGTTGCTCGTACCGGAATCAGTCGGAATGTCGAAATCGAAAGCCTCACCAATCTGCAGACCGGTGACGGGAGAGCCGATAACTGCGGGGAAAATCCGCATTCTCTGGACGATGAAATTGCAGCTATCGACGTGCTTCGGCGCCCACCAGGTCTTCTCCACTCTCACGAGCGAATCCGAAGTGATAAAGGTGCCCGAGTTAAACATGTCATAGCCGGCTGTGGACGTGAAGCCGTGCGGCGCATACCCCGCTCCGGTCATCGGCCTAAAGCCGTTGGCGGACGCATACCCGTCCTCGAACAAGGATAGACTCATGCGGTAGGTCGTCGGAGTCGGCTTTCGGATAATGACGGGCGAGGCGTCGCCAAGATAAATCCCCTCATCACCTCGAGAGTTGATTCCGTTGTCGCACTCATTCAGATTTCCGGCATAATCCATATTGACGGAATCATCATAATTGTTACCCATATTGCCGTTGGAGGAGACAACCAGATCAAGGCAATTGGTGCTAATCGTGTCAAAAACCGTTCCGGGGATGGTGTCGGCTATGACGAACTCGATCGGCAGGTCATAGGTCGCGGCCGGTGTCGTAAAAGCAAACCGAATCTTGCCGAATAGTTTCGTCGGACCGGAAGTAATAACACCGCCCGTATTGAACGTAACCTGCATCGTATCCCTGCCCCCTTCGAGAAGCACCGCTGGAGCGCCGGAGTGGCTCAGCCAGCCGGTCGGTCCGGCTCCCGGCCCCTTGGCGCTGTCTTCGATATTGGTTATCGACGTAAACACGACATCGGCGTTGCCAATACTCTCCAAGATTATGTTGTAGGTCGTGTCCTGACCCGGTTTGGCGTACTCGGGGAAAGTGATCCGCTGCGGAGTTGTTGTCATGAGAGAGGCAACCACCGGCGGCACACACGCCAAACGAATCCAGCGAACGTCGTTAAGCGTAGGTGGACCCTCGGCAGAAACGGTGTTTCCGGGATACCGGTCGGTCAAGTAGGTAACCTGCGTGTAGGCCGTTCCCGTATATGAACCGCTCGGATCGTAAGACACGGCGTTAGACCAGGTCTCAGCGCCGGCGAACAGGGCATCGTCAATGCCAAAACGCGAGATCGAGCCCCACCGGTCGTCGGCGCATGTGCCGGTGTCGCAATTGGGCGAGTAGCTGTTAGACAAGTTGCGCGGTCGGTCCCACGCTTTTCCTTCGATTGTTTTGGATACTGTCAGATATATTTCAGCGTTAGCCTTATGAGCAACTGCGGCACTGGTACAGCAGTCGTCCATCGCCGGATTGAATGCCGGATCGTTCCAACTGGAGTAGATCATGTACAACCGTCCGGCGCACTCGCCGATGCCGATCTTACCGATGTTCATCACATTGAATCCGTTGGTGCCGCAGGCCGCTCCGGTATTCCAGTCGGCTATTACCGCAGTGTAAATAGTTCCCGGAACGTGCTCAGACCAGTGGAACATATGTCCCGATCTTCCTTGACCGCCCGGGGTCCAGGCATTCCAAATGATGTGATACTTCCCCTGACTATCAAACAGATCGCTCACTTCAAGATAGGCCTGGTAACTCGTGTTGGGATCGGCACCATAGTGGGTAAGATTGTGCTTTGTCCACGAACCGGATGTCCCGTCGGGCGAAGTGGCGTACCAGACGTCAGATGGTGTCTGGGTTGGATCCGGCGGAATTCCCTTGGTCCAGCAAACGGCGACACGTTTTGAGTTGGGGTCGCATGAGATCTCTGTGTTGTGGCGGTACCAGGTCGTGTCCCCAAATACATATTGCCATGAACAATCAGGGACGGCCTGAGACGTCCCCACCTTGCGAAAAACCTTCACTGCTTTCGCCGTGTTATTGGTTCCGTCTTCAATGCAGAAGAGGTAGAGAATCGTGTCCGTGGCGGTGATGGTCATGTCAAAGACCGGGAATCGGGTGTTGACGCCGTTTTGCAGGTTATTCAAATTCTCAACCGCGTCGCACAGGCGTGACCCATCGTTTATTCCCCCGAAGTTCCCGATCATCGGACCAAAATCGAACGATACATGGTTGCCAATATCGGTATTCGCGGCAGTGAAATCAGCCCATTCGTGCCCCGCAATAATTGCCCGGCCGGTATGGTCGGCGATAATCCTGGGGTATTCACCCGACTCTCCCGAAGTCGGTGTGTTTTCATGTACTACGATCTTGCCACCGGGAATCGGAAACGAGTTGGTCAACGGATCAAAGCAGGAATAGCCCCAGCGAAGTTTGGTCTCGGTGGAGGTCTCCTTGACCGTCCAGGTGAAATGCACACCGGCACTAGAAGTTGGACCGGTGTACGGATTAACCGCCACCGCGCGATTGGCGCAGTACATCTGGCGATCCTGCCAGGTCTGCGAAATTAGCGCGCCGCGCGAGTCAACCGTTGGGTTAGCAGCGGCCGCCGAAAAACCGACCGGAACCCGGGCAGCCATATTGATATCGTCACCGGGGTCCGTAGCAATTTTCAACTCCTGTGCCCGGTCAAGCCGATTGTCAGTCGGCCGCACTCTTGCATCGGCTGCAACGGCGAGAAGGCCGGTTATGACTGCGAGCACAGTCATCAGTACGCATAGCTTTTTCGTCATGCGAGTTTCCTTTCAAAATACTCCACAAAGTAAGATCTATCTATGAATCGGAACTATTTGCCGACAGCTTTAGGATCGGCTGCCGCCAATGTTGCCTTGCCATGCTTTTACGTGCAAGACAACGGCTCAGTTACTCTCGTCTGCGAACTCACCTCCTTCAACGATATGGTCTGCCAAAGTCAACGGCTAAATCACTAGGACGAAGCTCGCGGACTCTTGTGCAAGATTCATGACGCGTTCTATAAAATTGTCAATTCGGCAAGTTCATACTTCGCGAGCCTGTCGCGGCGATCCGGTCTCGATCCCTCACTTCGCAGCTCAACGGCGGGCCGCATGCGTAAATTGCGACAGGCGATGGCAGAAGCATCGCAGTACAAGGACAAAATCGATACTTCGATCTTGTTCAAATTCAATAATACCCACAACTGGCTATGTTGTCAAGAGTTATGATGTGACGCTGACACCGTGATGGGTCAGGGCAATAAGAAAGGCCGCCCGGTTGGGGCGGCCTTTGTCAAGTCCATCAAAGACTCAGTTCGTCAACTGCAGCTCGGTAAGACGTACCCGCCACCCGTCAGGTAGCTCACCAATGCGCTCAGGTCGGACAAGTCGACAATGCCCGCGTTGTTCACGTTGGCTTCCGGCTGACACGGCAGTACATACCCGCCGCCCGTCAGATAGCTCACCAGCGCGCTCAAGTCGGACAGGTCAACAATACCCGCCATGTTCACGTTACCCGTTACACCGGTACAGCACGACGCACAAACGCCGAGGTTCTTCTTCACAAACTCTTTGGCCTTGTCGATCGCCTTCTTCAAGCTGTCAAGACCGGCGTTGGTGCTCGCCGACGTGCGAACGGTCGCCAGCGCGGTGAAAATCGTCAGCGTGTCATTCGCCGGCAGCGTCCAGCCGCTGGCGCCATCCTTATACGTCATCATCATCGCCTGATCAACCACCTGTGGTTCGGCAGCGTATCCGGCAACATGCATGGCTCTCACAATACTGTCCGCTATGTAGCTGCCGCCACCCTGCAAAACAGTGTTATTGACTGCCTTGCCGGCGTACAGCGAATCGAAACAGCTCTTGTTCTTCATAAACCAATTCAGCAGCGCCACGCCGGCATATCGCCTGGAGTTGTCTATACAATCCGTAACGGTGTCGGCGCTGTTGAAACCACGGAGCCAGACCAGACGACGGCTCGGGTCGGTTCCACCCACGTTATTGGCGTTACCCGAATCAGTCGGGACATCGAAGTCAAACTGCTCGCCAATTACGAGGCTGGTGACAGGTGAAGCGATGTTGGCTGAGAAGACCCGCATCCGCTGTATGATAAAGTTACAGCTGTCGGGGTGCTTGGGCGCCCACCAGGTCTTTTCCACTTTTACCATCGAGTCAACGGTGATAAACGTGCCTGAATTGAAGCCCTCGTAGCTGGCAGTCGAGAATAAGCCGTGTGGAGCATAACCGGCGCCGGTCATGGGCTTGAATCCGTACGGGGATATGAAACCGTCAGAGTAAATCGACCAGCTGACGCGATTGACAGTAGGGCTGACGTGACGAATCACGACCGGCGAGCCATCATACAAATAGATTCTTGACTCACCGCGGCTATTGTTGCCGATATCGCAGTCGTTAGGACCAAAATAGTCCATGTTAACTTCCTGGTCGCCGGCTCTTCCCATATTGCCGTTAGTCTGCACGACGAGATCGGTACAGGCTGTCGAAACAGTATCCCAATCAGTATATGCAACCGTATCGGTCACGATCAACCGAATCTGGAAATCCTGAGTCGTGGCCGGAGTGGTAAACGCAAATCTGAGCCTGCCGAACAGGACCGTGCCGATCTGGGAAACCGCATTGCAGTTGAAGGTCACATACATCGGTTTGGTTTCGGCTTCGTTCAATGTCGCCGGCAGACTTGTGTAAGAAAGCCAACCGGTCACGGGAGCGCCGGGGCCTTTAGAGCTATCCTCGAACGTCGTGAGTCCCGTGAAGGTCAGCAAGGTGTTACCCACGTTGGTCAGCTGGAGTGTGTCCGTCTTGGAGGAGTTCGGCTTGACGTACTCCGGAAAGCCGACGTAGCTCGGCACCACATCCAGACGAGCCGCCGTAACCGGTTGCACACAGGCGAGTCTGATCCAGCGTTGATCGTTCAGCGAGGTACCCCCCTGGGGAATGTACGCGCCACCGGGGGTGCGATCGGTGTGGTAGAACACCTGGGTAAACTTGGTCCCAGTATAACCGGTACCCAAGTCGTACGTAACGGTGTTGCTCCAGTTTTCGGTTCCGGGGAAGTCGTTGTCGTCCATTCCATAGAGGGCGATGCTGTTATACTGGTCGTCGGCGCACTCGCCGGTGTCGCAGTTCGGCGTATAGCTGTTGGACAGATTTCTCGGGGCGTCCCAGCTAATGCCGTCAAGGGTCTTCGATACGCAAACCCAGTTCTCACCGTTGGCCCGAACGTTGTCCTTCTGACAGTCATCGGTGTGACCGGTGATAGGATCATTCCACGAAGTGAACACGGCGTACAGCTTACTGTCGCATTCACCAAACGTGACTTTGCCGAGGTTGAACACGTTGCTCTGGAGTCCACCACAGAGAGATGAGGTCGGATCGTATTCGCCATTATAGACCGTGTAAATTCGAGTCGAATTCCATTCCGACCAATGGAAGATACGAGAGCGGTCGGTCCAGCCGTTACCGTCAGCGCTCACGCCGGCCGGCCACATGATGTGCATCTTGCCGCCGGAGTCAAACATGATACAGACTTCCAGCCAGGCACTATAGCCGGGGCCGTTGTAGTGCGTGAGATTCTGCTTGGTCCAGGTACCGGGAAGACCGTTTGCAGAATACGCATACCAAATATCATTCAAGGAGCCCGACGGATTCGCCTTCGTCCACGTGACGGCAACCCGCGACGAGGTCGGATCGCAGGCGACATCGGTAGTCGGGAAGAAGGTGGTATCGGCCATCACGAAGTGCCAAGACGTATCCTCAAGCTGCTGCTTGGTGCCGCGTTTGCGATAGACTTTCACTTCATAGTTGGCGTTTCCAACGCCGGCGAGATAGAGCACCGTGTCGGTCGAGGTCACGGACATCGCGAAGCGCGGCCACCGAGCCCGGACGCCGCCGGAGTCCATGGCGGCGCCAGTCATCGCCGAACCATCGGAAATAATACCAAAGGTGCCTGTGCCCGGAATCAGGTCAAAGTAAACGTGATACCGCCAATCATTCACGCCACCAGTTCTGTTTTCCCAATCGAAACCGGCAACAATCGCGGCGCCGGTTTTGGGGTTAGCAACGACTTTCGGATAATCGCCGCGCTCGGTCGAAGGGCCGCTGGCATCCTGGATAGTCAAGCCGCCGGGGATGGGATACGTTCCAGTTTGCGGATCGAAGTAGCTGTATGCCATCTGCTGCTTGCTTTTGGGGGCAACGCCGTAGTCGTCCGCAGCGCTGGCGTTGATCCAGACGAAGTGAACACCCGGTGTACCTACCGAAGGCGGGTTAGTGGCCACCAGACGGCCAATTGTTGAATTTTCCTGCCAGTCACGCCAAGTTTGCCCGATCAGAGCGCCGCGCGAGTTGACCAATTGCGGGTTCGCTGCGACGCCGACCGATGCGTATCGGTTGGCATGCTGTACAAGGTCCGATCCCGTCATTCCGTCGTGGACCGGCACTTTCTTTGCTTGATTGGCCTGATCAATCCGCGTATCGGTATTGAGCCGGGCGTCGGCCGAAATGACCAAGACCCCCAACAGCGCGATGAACATGACCAACACAAAGATCGCTCTTTTCGTCATGTGATATTCCTTTCAGAATCCTCGATTAATTCCCAAAATTATCATTCGAACAATAGTGTTACTCAGCAGTCTGTGAACTCACCTCCCTTCTCACCTCAATAGGTCTGTTCGTTGGCATAATCGCCCCTCGACTATCGTCCGCCAACAAATTGTTGAGACGTGAAGTACGCGTTCAATAAAAGTAATATGCGGTTATATTTTGTCTTCCGCCGACGATTGACCCGGTCACGGTCACAAACTTCACGAGCGCCGGAAGAAGTCACAAACGTCAATTCGCCAATGCAAAGAACGGTGCCCACGGTAAGAGGCAGCATTCTTGGAACTTACCTAATTTAAAAGGTAGCTGTTTCTCGGCATTTTGTCAAGGTTTTTGGCTTGTCGGACAACAAGTTTTGCCACTGCATCCACCTGGTTCCGTGAGGCCAAGACAGCCATCTAATTGGCAGGTCCTGGTTCCAAATCCAGCTGGTCAATAATTGTGCTTAGCCTGTGCCGTGCAATCGAATGCAGGTGAGAGGCCGGAAAGCGCAAAGGAGACGACGTCACCCGCGGCGGACTTGGGATACATGTCGAACTGCCATTCTCAACCCCTAACGTCGTGATGATTGCGCAGTGGCGACCAGTCCAGACTTGTCTGGCGGCGCACTTGGGCACATGTCGAACTACCATTCTCAACCCCTAACGTCGTGATGATTGCGCAGTGGCGACCAGTCCAGACTTGTCTGGCGGAGAGGCAGGGATTCGAACCCTGGGTAGGGGTTACCTACACACGCTTTCCAGGCGTGCGCCTTCAACCACTCGGCCACCTCTCCGTGTCCGTTACCCGTTGAACGGCCTGCCAACCGACAGGCTGGGGCTAATTTAGGCACGATTGGTCAAAAGGCAAGGTGATTATCCCTTCGGCCGTCTTCCCCGATACTTTGCCTATTCAGATGGAACGCGCCACATAGCGGTGAGCCATCCGGGGTTGCCGTGCTACATCGGTATCGCGGTCCCTTTCCATGTACCTGACACCCTCTCCGCTATCACCAGAGCATTGCCATCCGGCGCAGCTGCGATTAACCGTTCCTGTTCATCCCACACGCCGCTCTTGCCGACTCCAACAAACCCGCCGCTCGGACCCCAGTAGTTGGCCATCAGTATCGCCATATGGTGCCGAGCGGCATATTGCTGGAATCGCGGCGCCCACAAGGATTCGGCATCGTCGAACAACACACCTGCGGCATAGACTGACGCTCCAAGTTTGGCCGCAATCTCTGCATGCGAGGCATGCGAAGTGTCCGCGCAGATTGCCAGCCCGATCGAAACGCCCCTCACTTTGACAGTGCACGGTACCAGGCCGGCACTGAAATGCCTCTTTTCATCCGGGGTCACATGCTGTTTGAGATACACCGATGTCCCGTTGGGGCTGATCACGATCGCCCCAATTCCCGGCTTTTCCCTCGCGCGGAATATCGGCGTACCGGCAGCAATAGTGATCTCGTGCTTTGCCGCCAACTCTCGCAATGGTGATAAGCGGGGATCATCAATACTCATCGCCAACTCCGAGGCCAGTTCCGGTTCGTACCCGGTCAGAGACAGTTCCGGGAAGATGATGAAATCTGCTTTGTGCCTAACGGCTTCGCGCACGTACCCGGCATGGATTCGCACATTGGCATTAATATCCCCCTTCACCGAACTGGTCTGCGCGGCAGTTATGACGATATCACTCACAAAGTCTCCTATGGCCGATAGCAAGATATGACATCAGGGCGGCAAAGTCTCGCGTCCTGTTACCTGACATACTTGTAGCGCGGAACCCCTTCGCGGTTCCGCAGGGATTGCCCCCCAAACCTTTGATTTGTTATTCTCCCCTCTGCAGTGTATTTTCACGTCCAACCGGCCTGGGACGACCCCACATCGCAGTGAACCGTCTCCCCTGCCGGTTGTACAAGGGCCATATCGCTTAACCACTTCCGGAGGATTGAATGGCGGCGGAAACACGAACGGACCTTCAAGCGGTCCAGCATCTGAATGACTCGTATCTGAAAATCAGGCAGGAAATCGCCAAGGTCATAGTCGGGCAGGACCAGGTAATCGAGCAACTGCTTATTTCTCTGCTATCATCCGGCCACTGCCTCTTAGTCGGCGTGCCGGGGCTGGCCAAAACCCTGCTCATCTCGACCCTGGCGCGGGCGCTGAATCTCAAATTCAGCCGCATCCAGTTCACGCCGGACTTAATGCCGTCGGATATCACCGGCACTGAAATTATCGAGGAAGATCATGCCTCCGGCAAGCGGCAGTTCCGGTTTGTCAAAGGTCCGGTGTTCGCCAATATCATTCTGGCGGATGAAATCAACCGCACCCCCCCAAAAACGCAGGCCGCGCTTTTGCAGGCGATGCAGGAGCACGAAGTCACCGCGGCCGGGCAGACATACCGTCTCGATGAACCGTTCTTCGTTCTGGCCACCCAGAACCCAATCGAGCAGGAAGGGACATACCCGCTCCCCGAAGCTCAACTCGACCGGTTTATGTTCAATGTGTTCGTGGATTATCCGTCGCAAACTGAAGAGCGGACGATTGTCAAATCAACAACTGCCGTTCAAACGCATGATTTGACCAAGATTCTGTCGGCGGACGATATCATCGGATTCCAGCGGTTGGTCCGTCGGGTGCCGGTGTCGGATCATTTGGTTGAATACGCGGTCGATCTGGTTCGTGCCACACGCCCGCATGAATCCGGCTCGCTGGAGTTCGTGCGGAACTGGGTGAACTGGGGCGCCGGACCGAGAGCCTCACAGTATTTGATTCTGGCGGCCAAGACCAAGGCGATTCTCGAAGGCCGTCCGACTCCGGGGCCGGAAGATGTTCGCTTCGCGGCCTATCCGGTGCTGCGGCACCGCATCGTGACCTCGTTTAACGCCGAAGCCGACGGCGTCGACACGATGGAGATCATCAAGCGGATTTTGGAAACCGTGAAGGAAAAAGCGTAGTCTTAGCGCAAAGGCAGGTAAGCCATGACTGAATCGACAGGTAGTCACAATTCGTTTGAGGCGTTCCGCCTCACCAACCTTCCTTCTTACGCCAAGCTGTTCGTGGCGATCTTCACTACCCTCATGCTCTGTGTCTGTTTCTGGGCGATGTGGATCTATTACGAACGGGAAGGGAAGGTCGACGAAGACCGGATTCCGGCCTACTCACGTCAAGGCGACACCGGCGCCGTAGATCTTCGCCAGGTTCCGATGCAGACTCAGGAAGAACTGAGCGAAATCGCCGGGGACTCCCTGGCCGTGCATTCTCCCGTGTGGGATACCCAGTTGGCCGGACGCGAGAACAAGATCGACAGCGCGGATATCATGCGGATGGCGCGTCAGGCTATTGCCGAGGCAAAGGAGCAGGAAGGGGACAATGGTCAGGAACGCGAAAGCCCGCTCAGCGAGAACCTTGGACTGGCGCATGTGCATGTCAACGGCCAGACCCTGCTGATGTTTGCGATGGGATTGGTCTTCCTGTTCAGTTCTGCCGCGCCGGGGACCAAAAAAATCGTCTACTGGGCCGGTGGAATCGCGGTGTTGATGCATGCAATCGGCCTGTCCGGAAAAGGATTTGCGGGGATATTCGAGGATCTGGTCGCGGTGAGCGGAGTTGTACTTCTCGCGCTGTTCGCGTTCATGGCCCTGCGGATATACATGGACCTCGGGCGGAAACCATCGACCAAATGACTGTCGGACAACCGGACCACGAATGAATTTCGCAATTGCCATCCACGGCGGCGCGGGGACAATCCGCCGCCAGTTCATGACGGCCGAGAAGGAAGCCGAGTACCGCGCGGGGCTTGCCGAATCACTTGAGGCCGGTCATGGCGTGTTGGCACGGGGTGGCTCCGCGCTCGATGCTGTCATGCAGGCGGTGTTAACTATGGAGCGTAACCCGCTCTTCAATGCCGGTAAGGGGGCGGTTTTCACTCACGAAGGCGTCAATGAGCAGGATGCCTGCGTCATGGACGGAGCTACGAAAGCGGTCGGCGCGGTGGCTGCGGTGAAGCGAATCGCCAGCCCGATCAGTCTGGCCCGGATGGTTATGGAACGCAGCAAACATGTGTTGTTGTGCGGCGAGGGAGCGGAGAACTTTGCAATCGCCAATGGGATGTCTCTGGTCGAGCCGGACTATTTCTTTACGCAACAACGCTGGGATCAACTTCAGTTGGCGCTCAAGGAAGAAGCTCGCGAACAAAAACAAGTAGCACAGCTCGACCACAGCGATGACAAAAAGATGGGGACAGTCGGCGCGGTGGCGCTCGATAGTCACGGCAATCTGGCCGCCGCAACCTCGAGTGGTGGGATGACCAACAAGCGGCAGGGGCGAATCGGCGACACGCCGATTATCGGCGCCGGAACGTATGCTGACAACGCGACCTGTGCGGTGTCGGCCACGGGAGTCGGGGAATTCATTATGCGCGCAGTGCTGGCGTATGATATCGCCGCTCTAATGCAATACGAAAGGATGATCTTGGTCGATGCCGCCAACCTTGTCGTGATGGACAAACTGACCGCAATTGGCGGCTCAGGCGGAATCGTGGCGATTGATCGCCAAGGCAATATCACCATGCCGTTCAACAGCGAAGGAATGTATCGCGGGTATAAGTTGGCTGACGGCTCAAGCGAGATCGCGATTTTCAAGGACTGACTTCATGCCCACTGACTACCGCCAATATCTCCAACCGGAAACTGTCTCCAAACTCAAAGGGATGGAGCTTCGCGCCCGCATGGTGGTCGAGGGGTTTATCGCCGGTCTCCACCGCTCGCCATATCACGGTTTCTCGGTCGAGTTTGCCGAGCACCGCCAGTATATGCCGGGGGACAATATCCGGGATATCGACTGGAAGTTGTTCGGTAAGTCAGACCGCTTCTATATCAAACAGTACGAAGAGGAAACCAACCTCAAAGGGTATCTGCTGTTAGATTGTTCCCGCTCCATGGCTTACCACTCCGGCGCGCCTATTACCAAGCTGGACTATGCCGGCATGCTCTCCGGCGCGCTATCATACATGATGCTCCGTCAGCGGGATGCGGTCGGACTGGTGACATTCGACCAGAAGATCCGCCGTTATATTCCCCCCCGCTCCAAGTCCGGGCACCTGCATGTATTGCTGAGTGAAATTGCCAATCAGGAGCCGTCGCAGCAAACCGATATTGCTTCAGCCCTTCACGAGATGGCGGAGCGGATCAAACGGCGCGGGCTAGTCGTCATTATGTCGGACCTGCTGGATGAACCGCTCAAAATCATCTCCGGCCTCAAGCATTTCCGGTACAACAAGCACGAGGTAATTGTCTTTCACATTCTCGATCCCCGCGAGCGGGATTTTGCGTTCGGCGGCGAGGCGGTTTTCAAGGATATGGAGACCGGCGAGGAGATCACCACCCTGCCGTTCCAGATGAAGCGGGATTTCGCAAAACAGGTGAAAGCGTTCTCGGAGGAGATTGCCGCCGCTTGCCGCCAATCGAATATCGACTACCACCCAATCGACACCGCCATGCCATTCGATAAGGCGCTGTACGCGTTTCTGGGCAAGCGGGAGCGGTTATATTGAACCGATGCCCTTTTAACCCAGGTGTTGCGCAGCTTACGGAACGTCATTGCGAGGCGCCCGCTTCGGGTGACGAAGCAATCTCAGTTGGTTGATGAGCGAGAAGAACTGATATCGCCACGTCGCGGAAGCCGCTCCTCGCGATGACACTCTTCCGAGCGCACGCAAGCTGGAAATCAACCGCCCCTGTCGTTTCAAATCCTCCCTCACACCAGCGCCAGCTGGTAAGGCCCCCTGAGCATAATGAATCCTGGACCCCGGCTTTCGCTGGGGCGAGGAAGACGCAGTAACCTCAGCGCCGAGCGGTAGCCGAGCATTTCCATGAATACGCACTACCTGTCATCCGCTAATCATTGAACCAAACCTCGTTGGGCCCGCCGATAAACGCGGCGATAAACGCGTCAAGATCGCCATCTCCATCGAGATCCCCCAAAGCAGATTTAGTCAGTCCCTCACCCGGAAGTCTGATCCCGGAGTCAAACAATCCGCCCTTGCCGTCGTTAAGCCAAACAGCGCTCGGGAGACCCATGTTATTGAGAAAGACATCAACGTGTCCGTCACCATTAAGATCTCCCATGGCAATCCGGGCATATCTGGTCAGGGGGAGTGTTACATCTGATTCGGCAAACCGCCCGGTTCCATCATTGTACCAGACAGTGGAAAACCGGCGCTCCGACTGCTCGTGATACGAGATGACCGCATCCGGATCGCCGTCGCCGTCGATATCGCCAAGACCGACACCACCACGGGTGAGGCTGCTGTCGGGGCGCGACCACCCTTCGGTGAAATGTCCGGTTCCATCATTCAGCAGTGATTTGAAGCCGACCCCTTCCTCACGCAGGAAGTTGTCAATATCGCCGTCGCCGTCGAGATCAATCCAGTTGGAACCGGTGATGAATGTCTGATCGGACAACGTAAACTGACCGTGCCCGTCATTAAGGTAGATTCTGTTTCTCTCCTGATAGTATACGATCATCGCGTCCAGATCACCGTCGGTGTCGATATCGCACAACTCGATTTCGTTGCCGCTCGGCAGCGAGTCGCCGAGGTCCTGAGGTGACATCGTGAAATTCGCTCTGCCGTCATTGAAATAGACCCGGCTGGGGCGGCTGGATTCAATTCCTCCTGCACCGTAACCCGCGCAGGTGATGAAAATGTCCAGATCTCCGTCGGCATCAAGGTCACCGAGCGCGACGCCGTGTCCCTGCTTGGTCAACAGTTGTTCAGTGACTGTGAACTGTCCGCGACCATCGTTAAGGTATATGCGCGAGTCGTTGAACCCCATGTTCGAGAAGACTGCGTCAAGATCTCCGTCGCCATCGAGGTCCCCCAGCGCAATGGTATTGGTGGCGGCATGTTCGAAAACCTGTTCACTCTTGCGAAGGATCGGAACGCGCGGCGTTGGTACATCAGGTCCGTGGCCGACTACAGCCTGCCTGATGTCTTCAATCCTTTGCGTGCTAAACCAATAGTATTTGGTCCCCTGCTGATAGATGATGAATTTGTCGTCACCGGTGATGAACGGATGCCATGCGTTCCCGAGATTTGGCATGCTGCCGACCGAGACGGCTTTGGTCCAACCTCCCTCGGTCCTGAAGGAGACATACAACTGGAGATTCCGTCGACCCAAGGCCGGACGATTGGAGACGAATAGCATGTAGCTCTCGTCCGACGGTAGCACCGGGGACAGCTCGTTGAATTCACTGTTGATTGCCGTCCCTAGATTGCGGGGCGTGTAAACGCCGTTGACATACTCAGCGACATAGATATCACCCGTGCCATAACTGTCCTGGTATCCCTCGCCGATGAAATACAGATTTCCCGAAGGAGTGACGGTCGGTTCGTACTCGCTTGCTTCAGTATTGACCGGCGCTCCAAGAGATATCGGCTTACTCCAGCCGCCATGCGTGCGCTCGACATACCAGATGTCGGATTTCTCATTGGGGGCGTCACCAACTTCGGTCGGGCGTTGTGAGTGATAGTAAATACGCTTTCCATCGGCGGAAAAACTGGGGTTGCCGTCGGCAAAGTTCAGCGACGGATCGGTGAACGGGGCAATTGTCGGCTGCTGCCAGACGCCGTTAATTTGCCGTGAATACCACATCGCCTGAATTGGCATGGCGTGGTGGCACCAGAGCATCTCCTTGCCGTCGGGGGAGAAGACGAGCTTGCCATGCGGATCAAATGGAGTGCGTAGTTCATCGCCAACAAACTCGACCGGCGTCTTGCCGGGCGCCGGCCTTCCGAGATAGTCGCCTTTGAACCATGGCTGCGACTTTTCATCGACTTGTGCTCCCCGTACCTTCAAAAGACCGATCATATCAGTGTGCCCCCAGAGTGTGGCATAGAACAACGGCGTTCTCCCAAGCGTGTCGCGGGCGTTGATGTCTGCCTTTCGATCCAGTAGAGATTGCACCTGATCGGCGAACCCTCGAGCCGCGGCGTAGTGAAGCATGGTTAGACCCAATGAATCTCGCTCATTGACATCGGTGGCTCTATCGACAAACATGGCTCCAAATGCCCGATCCCGCTGGGCCGTGGCGAAATACGGCAGCGAGACGCCGGTGTTGGTTCGAATGTCGGCTTTTGCTCCTTTGTCGAGAAGGAATCGAGTAAGCGCAGTGTCGGAGTTCCATACGGCCATAACCAGAGCGGTGCGACCGTCCTGCATCACGGTGTTGATATTGGCTCCCTTTTCAACGAGCAGCCGCACGATGTCGCCTCGGCCACTGGCGCTCGCGCCGAGTAGCGGCGTGAATCCGCCGGCATTGGGCTTGTCGACGATCGCCCCCTTGGTAATTAGGTAACGAGCGATCTCCGTGTGTCCATAGGACGCCGCCCCGTGAAGAGGCGTACTGCCGCTTCTGGACACAGCGTTAATGTCAGCGCCTTGAGCGAGCAGATACTCCACAATGTCCAGGCGATTGTTGTATGCCGCCTTGTGCAGCGGGCTGTAGCCCTGAACATCGACAGTTGCAATCAGTTTAGGGTCCTGTTGCACCAACTGCTTAACGGTCTCAAGATCCCCTTTTTCAGCGGCGGTTAGAAGATCGGCGGGGGAGGCTTGAACCGCTGAGTGGACAAACATGAGAAGTACTAAACAAAGGCACGTTTCGCGAAAAACCATCTCTGACTCCTTACTGGGCGCGGCAAATTGGTCTTATCAGTCAATATATGACGTAAACCTGCCGGAATTGTTGCGGCTAACCTTTTCTGCGAGGGACTGCCGGAGACTGGATAGGTGCTTCAGGAAAAGCCGGTCGGTATCGGCCCGAAAAGCGGCCGGACCATGTGAATCTGAAACTCAGAACAGCCGGCGTTCAGACAGTGATGGAGCGACTGCTTTCAGCTTACGCTGATTTCAGGTCAATTTCGTGCTTTGACCACGGCGGCAAGAGACGGGACATCACATAGAGAATAATAAACGGCAGTATCAAGAGAACCAGCGACACCAGCAGTCCCTCGATGCCGAAGAACTCCAACTTGTAGGTCGTGAGTCCGCGAAGGCTCTTGGAGAACAGTTGTCCGCCGATCACGACATTCCACCGGGTGCTGAATATCCCGACCTGCACCAGAATCGCCGCGATGAAATAGAGATACCGTTTGAGTTCATCGGGGACTCGGCCGAACCGGGCCGCGGCAATTGCCACCAGCGGGAAAATTGTACCGAGAATTACCTGCGTGATGATCAGACTGATGAACAGCCGATTCGATACCATCGACGCCAGAATCGTGATCGATTCTTCCGACTCATATAACCGCTGGATGAAATCGAGCAGTTCGAGCGAGAAGTCGACAATCATCGCATACAGCAATATCTCCGCCAGTTTGTTCAGGCAGGCCATGCTGAGTTGTTTCCATCGAAACATGGTAGTGACCGTGTAGACCAAGATCATCAGCGCGATACCGGAGACCATCGCGGAAAACAGGAACACAATCGGCATCAGCACCGAACTCCACCAGGGGTTCGCTTTCACCGAGCCGAAAATGAAGCCGACATAGCCATGCAGCAAGAAGGCGGATGGAATGCCGATGATCGTAATGATCCGGCCGATCTTATCATCGAACGCCAGCGCTTTGGGAGAGATATCGGTCGTGCCGAGGGAAAGGACCTTGTAGATGAACTTGCTGAGCCCTCTTTTCTCGGTCGACCACACGACAAACTCCTTGCGATAGTCGAACCAGATTTCCAACAGCAGCACGACCATCAGGTACCAGGCGTAAACAAAGCCGAACATCGCCATGGCCGACTGGGTATGCGGCGTGAAGATCATCTCGTAGAACCGTTCCGGGTGTCCCAGGTGGGCCAGAAGCGGCAGTGGGGCGATCAGCAGGAATGACAGCGCGGTAAGCAATGACAGCCGATACACCGGCTGCAGCGCTTTGACATTGAACACCCGCTCGAGCGAGGCCAGAATGAATGCGCCGGCCACCAGGCCGGTCAGATATGGATAGAGCACAATCAGAATGCTCCAATGCAGTTCGTACTCGTTGGGATACATGTAGCCGGTGACATGCGGCAGTTCAGTAACGGCGGTCAGCAAGAGCGGGAGGAAAGCAGGCATTAGCGGACCTCCTCGTCGGCGCCGGCGTAGTACACTTTCGGCTTGGTGTTGAGATACGATTTCAGCACTTTGATGTCATTGAAGCGAAGGAAGCGCCGAATTGGACTGTTGTTGGCATCCCGTTCGCCGAAAACCCGCGCCTGAGTCGGACACACCTCCACGCAAGCCGGTAGATCACCTTTGGTAATTCGGTGGTAACAGAAGGTGCACTTGTCGGCGACTTTCGTTACCGGATGCAGGTAGCGCGCGCCGTAGGGGCAGGCCTGAATGCAATAGCGACAGCCGACGCAGTAACTCGAATCCACCAGCACTACACCGTCCTGACTCGTGAACGTGGCGCCGACCGGGCAGACCTGCACGCAGGGAGCGTTTTCGCAGTGGTTGCACAGTTTGGGGACAAAGAATGTTCTGAGGGTTTCGGAATCACTCTTGTATTCAGGGAAACCGTTGATGCCGCCGTTGGGGCTGTCGACATAGACTTCCCCTTCAAGCGGCAGCACATACCGTTCCACCCAGGTGCGGAAGAAGAACGGCTCGCGCGGGACATTGTTTTCGGTCTTGCACGCATCGGCGCAACGACCGCAACCGATACATTTCCGGATATCGACACCCATCGAGTAGTTGTGTTTGGTCGGGTCGTACTGTTCCGATTCCTCGGCGAGAAGATTTTCCGGTTTGAACGCGGAGAGGAAAAGCAACCAACTCGGCATCGTGACGGCGACATTGGAGAGGAATTCGCGGCGAAGCATTTTCGGGTGTTGACTCATGGGTTAGCGCGCCTCCGGGAAGTGGGGGTAGTGGCAATCCCAACATACGTAACGGCCGCCGTGGGTTGCGAGGTCGATTTGCGGGATTTCCTTAGCCGCGGTCGCACTGGCATGACAGGAGCCGCACAGTTCTCGGCTGGCCGGTTTCTGAGCGGCGAAAACACGCGGTTGCGAGAAGTGCTCTTTGGGAACCGTGTGGCAGCGGGTGCAGGCCAGATCGGCATGATGCGAAACGGCTTTCTGATTGGCTATGCCGGCATGACAGGCGGCACACTCCTCTACCGCTCCCGCGATAATCGGGCTATGCGGATTATGGCAAGTCATGCAGGCCTTAGCTGGATTATGGGTGGCTGAGATTATCTGCGGGAATCCCGAGGGACGGGAGTCCAGATAGCCGTGACAAAGAATGCACAAATCCCGACCGGTCGGCACCAGTGGTTTGGTCGCCTCCGGATCGGCAGCATGGGCCGATGCCGCACCGTGGCAGGTTTCGCACGAAAGTCCGCGATGAACCGAGGCTTGCTTGATGTCATACACGTCGGAATGGCAGTCCATACAGGCTTTAATGCCGGCGTATGCGGCAGGTAACTGCCGAATCTCATCGACCGCCGCCGCTCGATAGTGCCCGTGCTCTCCGAAAGTGGGAGGAACGAAGATAGCCCGTAAGACCACCAAGCTGATTATAGCAACAGCAAATAGAATGACCAGCGGAATGACCTGCTGCGGTATTCGGGACTCTTTCACTCCGATTTTTCCCTTGCGTTTAACTCAACACTGATTATATTAATACAAAGACGGTCTGAATAGTCAATATCGTTCTTAAGAAAAATGTAATTCGGACCGTATCTCTTTGGCAACAGAAACCGAGGTCGGGCGCCGATGGCCGGCGAATAGGTTTGCTCCGAATCATCTGGCTGCCAGCTTTCATGACATTCACAACCCGACCACAAGTAACAGTCGAGCTAAGACTCAGCAAATAAAAAAAGTGTCGGTCGAGACCGGTGATTGGTACATGTTGCCTGTCGCGGCAATCGGTGTCAGTCTTCAATCGGCCAGGAACAGGAGTCGTGATATGAGCAACTGGCTTGTTACTGTCCTCGTGATTCTGATCGGCGCGGTGTTCCTCGCACCGATATTGATCGGAGCAATTTTCAAAGAGTTCAAGCAGTCACGGGTTAAGCAGTAGCGGATTTGTCCGTTGGCCAAAGCCGGCGCGCTATATTCGCAGCCGAAGAGCAATTGCCGACGCGATAATGTCGCTAATCGTATTCCAAATCCTGGCTGCTACGGCTATTCCTGCGGCAATGGGACCGAGGTACGGAGTCAGCAGGCTGATCATCACCAGCTCTCGCGCCCCCAGTCCGCCCGGTGTGAAGATGGCCAAATAGCCGATTTGGTAGGCAATTATGAAAGAACCGATACCTACCAACAAGGGCACACCCGGATTCTCGATAACAGCGTGAAGAAATACCCAGAACGCCAGGCCGTAGATAATCCAGCCGATCAGATATCCGAGATAGACACCAACGGCATCCCGCATGGCGATATTGAATTCAATCGGCGGCCGTTTGATCAGCTTGAGAAACAGGTTAATTAGGGCGAGCGTCTGTTTCGGAAAGAAAACGACGACCACCGACATGACGAGACTGAGGGCCGCAGTGAAATACATGCTGGCGCCGAGGTATTTGGCCAGTTCGGTGGACAGCATTTCCGGATAAAGCAACACCACTGCAAAGCCGGCGATGAACGACGGCGGTAAACCAATCAGTGTGGCCATGGTCCAGGAAGCCACCGCATCGGCTTTGGTAATCTTCATTTTCTCGGCGACATATACCATGCCGATGATAGGCCAGATTCTTCCCGGAATGTATCTGCCCAGATTCGCTATGTAGGCAAGCTTAAACCCGTGACGAAACGGAACAGTGTACCCGAACCCCTTCATCAACAGGCACCAGGTTCGGGAGTAGATGGCAAACGTCAGCAGATGCAGCCCGACCGAGATAAGGAGCAGCCACCAGTTAATATGCCAGTGATACGCCACGACCTCGCGCCAATTGCCGACCAGCTGCTTGCCGGCGAAGTAGATGACGACAATGGCCAGGAGAATTTTCAGCAGCCTGGTGAAGAGTCGTTTCATGGTGAGAGGAGGTCTCACCGCTGTCGCCTGCGGTGACGTGGCTTCCGGTAGTGTATCTTCCTGCCTGCTCATCGGTCATGCCAAGTAACGGTAATATGCCGACTGACTCAACAGTTTTGTCGCGGCAGTGTAGTTGATCAGGCCGCAGAGGCAAATGGCACCAGGCGCACGATCCCTAAACAATCACAGTGGGAAATTCGGTCCCGATGATGATCCAAAGACCCTTGGCCTACAGCAACTGTTTCACATCACATGCGCGGATGAATCTGACCTGCGCGCCGGCTCGGCGGCCTAACTCAAGCACGGCCCGCAAATTGGTCTCCATGTTTTCAAGCGAGTAAAAGGGGTGCTGATTTTCGATTAGTTCATCGGCATGCAAGTAGGTATTGAAAAACAACGTGTCCTGCGCAGCAAGGAGCTTTTTGGCCCGCTTCAGTACCGGCGCATACCAATTCACTTTGCCGGTCACATTGATGACATGAGTCGGTCGTTGAAAAGGATGCAGCAGTTGCGAAGGGTCTTTCATTTTCCGGGTCAATTGAATCGCCGAGCCCATCCCCCAGAAAAACGACCGTGAGACCAATGTCGGCACAACAATCACTTTGAATGATTCCTCCCCGGGGCGAGCCTGCCGGCGATAATCGGTACGAGCTGGATAGAACGGCCGATCCGGGCTCAGGGACCAGTCATAAAAGTTCGAGGATCGAACCGCCGTATCCTTGGGCAGCACCTTCAGTCCGGGGATGCAGACATGGTCAACTTCAATCCCGAGCTGCTCCATAGTCGCGAAAGTCCGGTTGTTGTGAAATGCCCAGCCCGTACGGACAGTTCTTGGCAGGCCCGGAAGAACCTTCTGAAACGACGCATGAGCTGTCTTCAACATCTCAACCTGAAACTCCACGTCCCAGTACTCCTGGTACCATCGGCCGATCGCCTCATCGTATCTCCAGAAGTGGGGATGCCAGGAGATTTCGTCGCCGGCATTCCGGAGCTCCAGGAGAAAGCTCCTATGGTTAGTCAGCACAAAGTCATATGATCCGCACAAGGTGGCCACCTGGTGGTCGACCCGAAAGCACCAGCTGAAAATCGGGGGTTTTCCCTCGGAATCAACGAGACCGCTCAAGCGCGCTTTACCACGAGGAATTCCTTCCAGCATTCCCCGCCACATAAGTGTATTGGCCGGGATTTTCCCGACAAAGCTCTCCCGATCCGGGTCCACGTCACAACCAATTATGACAAACAAGCGCTTAGCCACCATTTTCTCCTTCAGGTATCAATCGCCGAGATTCTGCCATGATACTCATAAGTATAACCAGCTTCATCCTGTTGCGCAATTGTCCGGACCTCCGGGTGCAGCGAGGAGCAAACGCACGAAGACCACAATAATACTTGACAGATCAATCTATGACGCCTTACTTAAGAGAGGCCTAACTTGTATACCCGTCAGGGAATAACTGCAACATAAACGGGCGGCGGCTTGAGTTTTGGATGCCGTGATTGGGCTGTTTCATAACGCGAGAATTCATTACTTCACACGACGGATAAAACAACTTGTTGAATAAGGAGAAGAATATGAAAGCGAAATTCGCGTTCATGAGCTTGTGCCTGTGGCTGGTAGTACTGTTTGGTGCCGCGACTGTCACGGCTCAGCAGGGAGTCATTTTAATTGACCAAGTGAGCAACCTGGTCGGTCCCGCACAGGTTAAGGCGGGAGAGAATATCCGATTTCTGCTCCGATTCAACAACAACACCGGCCGCAAAGTTGACATCAGCAATGGATTCAAGCTCTGGTCGCCGGATGGCGCCACCTGGGACAGCACAACAATTGACACGGCCGGCCAGATCATTTCAGGTGAATCGAGGTTCGGCCTCTTCTTTGACATCGCCTTCAACCTTACTGAAGCCAGTTGCGACGGAGTGGCAACCGATACGGTCGGCGTTCTCGGAGCCGGCAACCCGACCAGGGTAACTAAGCAACTTCCGAACGGATACAATGATACGTCTCTTGCCATCACCGCTTGGTTTCATAATTCTGCATCAGCCGGCAAGACAATCTGCATTGACACCTGCTTCTTCCAGCCCGGCGGCACGTGGAAATGGGTGCGGATTGAGGGTGCCCTGGAATACACCTTCTTCCCCGTCTTTCAGGGGCTCGGCGGTCAGCAGTACAACATCGGCGCTGGGTACTGCTTCCAGATTCAGCCAGGTCAGCCTCAGGGTCAAGGGGAAGTCGCCATTGCGCAAGTCAGCAACCGGATTGGCAATTTCTCGGTCGCTGCCGGTCAGAACGTGCGAATTCTTCTGCGGCACAACAATACCGTCGGCGAGAAAGTGGACATATCCAACGGTTTCAAGGTGTCATCTCCCGATGGCGCGGTCTGGGACAGCACCACCATTGACACCGTCGGATACGCCGGCACCGGCCTATCTCCGTTTGCCGCCTTCTTCAATATCGTGTTCGCTCTCGTAACGGGCAGTCCCAACGGACAGGGCGAAGATACGGTCGGATTCCTCGCCGCCGGAAGCCCCGGCATTACCACTCGGCAGATGCCTGCCGGCTATAACGATACTTCGATCGCCGTGACCGCATGGTTCCACTCCAAAGACGCCGTTGGGAAGCACATCTGTATCGATACGTCGTTTGTCCAGCCCGGACTTAGATGGATCTGGGTGGGAAAATCGCTGACCGAGTACTTTCCATCGTTTATCGGCCTTCCCGGCCAGCCGCGCAGTAATGGCAATTTGGGAAGCCGGCTCGGCTCAGGATATTGCTTCGAGATAGTCGAGCCGCCTCCGCAGGACAGCATTATCAAGTTGACCCAATGGCGGATCGCCGACGGTGGCAACGACCACTGGTACGCCATTTTCGCGAAAGTGATTAGTTATGAGAACGCTAAGTCAGAGGCACCGACGTTCTTCCACGACGGGGTACCGGGCTATCTGGCGACAATCACATCCGCCGCAGAGAACAGTTTCATTTTCGACCGTCTGGCGACCGGTACCAGCCAGCCGAGCTACTTGGATCAATTCTATCTGGGCGGTGAATACGTTGGGGGGCTCTGGACTTGGTCGACCGGAGAACCGTTCGTCTACACCAATTGGGCGCCCGGGGAGCCGAACAATATCGGCATTGAAACCGGCATGGCCATGTTCGGACCTACTAATGACACCGTGCTTGATCCGCGCCGAATTCCCGGCAAATGGAACAATGTAAGGTACACCGATGCGGACGGGGATATTCATCGCGCCTGGTCAATTATCGAGTGGGGACCGGCCTCGCCGCCTCAGCAGTGCCGGGTCATCAATGTCCCGGGTGATTTCGCCACAATCCAGGCAGCGGTTGGAGCCGCACAAGTATGCGACACTGTGCTGGTCCACCCCGGCTCATACTACGTACCGCAGTTGATTATCGACAAGCGAATTGTACTTCGATCAACCAACGGCCCCCTCCAGACGACTATTACAACCGACCCCAGCACGGATATGATCATTTTCCGTGGCAGTGCTGCCAATGGCGCGGTGCTCGAAGGGTTCACTGTTGACGGTGGTCATATTGGAATATGGTGCCAGAATGCCGCCCCGATTATTCGGAGGAATATCATCAAGAACCAGACCATTACTAATTGGGCCGCCCTGGTCCTGTCCGGTCTGTCGTATGGCTCCTCCGGAACATCACCGGCAATCATCGAAAACAACACCATCGTACATACCGCAAACGGCGGTATTTCCACATTCTCATCGGTCCCGCCGACCTTTAGGAACAACATCATTGCATTCAATTATCAATACGGTATCCATAACCAGCCGTACTCTCAGCCGGTAATGGGATACAATGATATCTTTGGCAATCCCGGTTACAACATCGTGAATTGCTGGGATCTCGGCCCCGGCGCGCTGTCGGTGGACCCGATGCTCGCGGCGGATTTCAGTCTGAACTCCGGTTCGCCGTGTATCAATGCCGGAGACCCCAACCCCATTTACAATGATCCCGACGGCAGCCGAAACGACATGGGTGCCATTCCTTTCGGCGGCGGTAATGAACCCCCTGATGTCATCCCCACTAACGAATGGGTACTCGTCTATTGCGCCGTGCCGCTGCTCGATCGCGGATTCGTGCCGCCCGGCTCCATTATCACGGCCTATGATCCGACCGGCGTGCTCTGTGGCGCCACCAAGACCAGAGAGGACGGGTCATACGGGCTGATGCCGATTTATCGGGATGATCCATACACTCAAGTGGACGAAGGCTGTCAGCCGGGTGATATGATCGGCTTCAAGATCAACGGCGTGCCGGTTTATGCACAGACTCCGGTATACTGGACTAAGAACGGTGACCGCTTCGAGGTCTGCCAGTTCCTGACCCAGAAATGCCAGGAGATTCACCTGCACACCGGATGGAATCTGATTTCATGGAATGTGGCTCTCACAACCGACATCGAAACGCTTATCGCACCGTTCCGGGACAAAGTTGATCTGGTGCTCGGGTTCGACCGCGGCGCGCTTGCTTACGATCCGGACCTGGTGCTGTTCTCTACTCTGCATGAGGTTGATTATTTCCATGGCTACTGGATCAAGATGAATGGCGATGCCACGCTCAGTATCTGCGGTGGCTATATCAATCAATTCAATAACATAATTCCGATTTACCAGGGCTGGAATCTGGTCGGCTACTGGCCGGATGCGACGTGGACGGTACAGAGCGCGCTCATGACCGTCATGGCCAATCTGCAGGTGGCGATCGGATATGAGATGGGAATCAAGGTCTATATCCCCGGTCAGGATATGTATAACACCCTGACGCATATGAAACCGGGACTCGGCTACTGGATTCGCTCGTCGGCCCGTGACTACCTGGAGTATTTCTTCATGCCGACCGCTGGAGCGAGTGAGCATCCAACGCCGGTCGCGACAGGCGGAAACGATATGGCCTCGCGTGACTGGATGTCACTTTACGGCAAGGATATCACGCTCGATGGCCAGCCGCTTGGCGAAAATGCTTCGATTGAAGTGTTCACGGCCGACGGTGTGAAAGTGGGTCGGTCAGCATATAGCGGCAGTTTGCTCAAGTTCATGCCGGTGTACGGCTATGACGCGAATGACGAAAATGCCGCCCGCTATCCGAAAGACGGCGATCTGGTGACTGTGTTCGTGAACGGCGTCAAGACCGAGCCGGCCGTCGAATGGCACGGCTCCGGCACAACTCTGCAACTCAGCAGTCTCACGACCGCAGTGCAATTGCCGGGACGGTATGCTTTGTCGCAGAACTTCCCGAACCCGTTCAACCCGCAGACGACCATCAGTTTCGATTTGCCGAAAGGGAGTCACGTGACGCTGACCGTCTACAATATGCTGGGACAGCGGATTCGAACGTTGACCGATCGCGAATACGATGCCGGTCGGCAGAGCGTAGTTTGGGACAGCCGAAGCGATAACGGCGACGCGGTGGCGTCGGGCGTCTATCTGTATCGCATCGAGGCCGACTCGTATGTTGCCAATAAGAAGATGATATTGCTGAAATAGCGCATCTTCTTCTGAAGGCAAGAATCGCTGATGAGCCGGTGATCGGATCAGGTCACCGGCTCTCTTGTTGCATGGCTCGCCATTAGGGGGTGTTGAGAAGGGCACTACTGTCATCGCGAGGAGCGGCTTTTGCGACGCGGCGATCTCAGTTCGTCTTTACCAATAATCAACTGAGATTGCTTCGGCGCCCGAAGCGGGCTTCTCGCAATGACGATTCTCGGTCTTTCCACAAGCCCTTCCCACGGAATTCCCCTGCGCGCTTACGCGTTCTCCGTTGACTCCATAACGAAATATCTCCTATACTTTCGTTCATATGCGACGTTACGAATTCATAGAGCATACCGCCGATGTCATCATTCGCGCCTATGGCGACACGCTCGAAGAGGCGTTTGCCGAATCGGCACAAGCGATGTTCGATATCATCACCGACTCGACACCGATAGAACGACAACGGCCTGTTGAATTCACTGTCGATGCTATTGACCGCGAGTCGCTGCTGGTCACATTTCTCTCCAAGTTAATTGCAGTTCACGAAATCGAGCGACTGGTGCTTGGGCATTTTACGGTCACGTTCACCGCCCCGACTTCTCTGCACGTTATGTCCTACGGGGAGCCGTTCGATCCTGAGCGACATGGCAAGGGGATACATGTCAAGGCGGTGGCGTATCACATGCTGGAGATCAGGGAGCCATCGCAAGAAAGCGAGGCAGTGGTGCAGGTGCTGTTTGATATTTGAGGGAAGTGTTCGCTCATGCGAACCTGTAGTGGAGTTTACGCGCTTAGCATCAATTGTGTACTACCAAGCAAGCGATTTGTTCGGCGCGCCGATCAGATACGTGGAGCAGCCATGAAACGCATAAGTACATGCGGGCGGATGACTACCTCCGCGATGAATCATGGAACGCTTCACTTCGACGCGAGACGCTAGAACGGCCGGACGCGACTGTGGTTCAAGATAACCGGAGCTGCCGGGCTTTGCCGGCGAGACGGCGAAACGATGTTACTTTCGTGTGCGACTTCCAGCATAATCAATGTCCGGGCCACCCAAGGAGCTAATCCCCTTTTCAACCCTTCGAGCTATTGTCCGGCCTTGCCATTTCGGTACATTGGATTGATAGTAGAAAGGAAGGTACGGTTATGAGACAATCGATAACGCGCTCGTCAATTGGGTTGGTTGCTCTAATCCTGAGCGTGGGGCTCATCAGTTTATTGGGGACGCGAGTCTCGGGCTCTGCCGTGGAACCATTGCCCGAGCCAATCACGCTAGTTCTCCACTCGGCCATGAGCCCGAACGCGGGCTGTACGATCAACAACCACAGCGACACGGCCATGTCGTACTTCCGCTTCTTTATGGCTGGCGATCGCATCGCTGCGTATATGAATCCCGCCTCATGTGGTTCCCCGCAGTATCCGTTCGAGGTCGAGAGCGTCTCCGTGACGCTTTTCGGAGAGTTTGGCGCGAACTGGCCGGTAGAAGTCGCCCTTGAAATCTGGAGCGCCGCGGTTGGAGATTCCTGTGGAGGGCCGATAACTCTCGTCCATAGTGAAACCTTCAGTCTTGATCTGGCGACATACGGAATACCGAATGTAGGCACCGCTGCGTTTTCGACTCCGGTCTGCGTGACCGCACCATTTTTTGTCGCCCTCAGGTACACTGGTGGAACGCCGGCCCCGTTTCCCTCGGTGAATTTCGACAGTCGCATGCCGGGAGACACTTGCGCCAATTGGGCTTTCGCAGCCGGCTTCAGCTGGACCAAATGGAATCAGTTTTGGAACAACCCGCTGCCCGGGAATCCATTGTTCTGGGTGCAGGGTCAGACGCAGTCGAGTTTTTGTGCACCGACTGTCTGTTGTGCAGGAACTACCGGAAATGTCAATGTTTCCGGGATCGTTGACTTAGGGGATCTGAGCGCGCTGGTGAGTTACCTTACGGGCGGGGGCTTCAGTCTTCCGTGTTATGCTGAAGCCAATATTAATGGATTGGGCATAGTTGATCTCACTGATCTGAGCGCTTTGGTGAATTACCTCACCGGCGGCGGGTACGTGCTGCCGAATTGCCCGTAAGCTGCTTACCGTAGTACGAATTCGGGCGGAAGTGCAGCCGCTTCCGCCCCTCTTGACCCGCTACCCTCTTCTCCCTACCTTAACCCCATGGAACCCAAGAAAATCAAAGATTACGTCATCGATGACAAGCTCGATGCCTATTTCAGCGTTCGCAAAAAAGACGTTCGCGAGTACACGCGCGGCATGTTTGTCTCGCTGGAACTCGGCGATGCTACCGGCCGGATCGGCGCGGTCATGTGGGAGCCGGATCAGTTCGCCCTCACCGACCTCGCCGAGGGAATGGTGGTCAAAGTGCGCGGGCAGGTGGGGGAATACAACGGCAAATTACAATTAACGGTCAATCGCATCCGGCTCGCACAGGATGATGAATACAAGCTTGAAGATATCCTGCCGCATTCGACTCAGTCTGAATCACAGCGTCGCGCGCGGCTGACTGCACTAACCGAGAAGATCGAGAACAGCTATATCAAGCAGCTTGTCATCTCGTTCTGGGCTGATGACGCTTTCATCGCCGACTATCTCCGCGCCGCCGCCGGGAAGTTGTGGCATCATGCGTATATCGGGGGGTTGTCGGAGCATTCGGCGAATGTTGCGGAACTGGCGCTTCGGGTGGCGGCGGGGTATGAGTATTTGAACAAGGATTACCTCATTTTCGGCGGTTTGTTTCACGATGCCGGTAAGACCCGCTCCTATGGCGGGGAGATGTTTATCGATTTCACCGATGAAGGCCGGCTGGTGGACCATATCGCGATCTGCGACCACTGGATCTGCGAGCGGGCATCGAAAATCGACGGTTTCCCGGACCAATTGCTGGTCAAACTCCGGCACCTGATTCTGTCACATCAGGGGGAGCGGGCATACGGTTCGCCGGTAGTGCCGATGATGCCGGAGGCGTTCGTGCTGTACTATTGCGATGAGATCGACAGCAAAATGGGGGCGATTGATCGGATACGAACCAAGCAAGGGGGGAAAGGCTGGTCGGAGTATGTCAAGATGCTCGACCGGTTCCTGTATTTCGGCGAGGAGCCTGCGGAAGGGTGAGGGTCATTCAGTTAGCCCGTGAAGACGAATTTCGTGGGCACCAGATCGAAACTCCTTCGCGTCTCGACACGGCATGACAAATGTCGAATTCCGGAGGGGATTCGATCTACAATTGACCCGGTGGCTGTTTCTTGTTGTCTACTCACGCCCTAACACCCTACCATATCGCGCATGCGACTCGCATTCGGCCGAATAGCTGTTATCGCACTTCTTCCCATTCTGGCCTCAGCCGCGCCGGTCAACTATATGGATTCGGCCAAGGCCGCCAATCTTGTGCATATCCAGCGCTTGCTTCTCGATGACCAGTTCGCTACCGCCGACACAACAATTACTGCCTATATCACGACCCAACCGACCGACCCGGCCGGTTACCTGTTCCGGGCATCGCTGATGTTAGCCCAGATGTCCGACCAGGAGGAAAACCTCTTTCCCACCGAGTTCAAGGCGGCGATCGACACTGTTGAGTTGCTCGCCAATCGGTTGGATACGAACAGTGCTCGCAACCGGGCGTGGGTGCACCTCTGGCTCGGGCATGCCAAAGCGTATGGATCAGTATATGAAGCTCGCTTCGGCACGTTTACATCGGCGATCGGGATGGGATTTGCCGCCAAAGATGAATACCACAAGGGGCTGAAAGAAGATTCCACTCTGGCCGACCTGGATTTCGGACTCGGATCATATCACTACTGGAAATCAGCCAAAGCCGGGATTCTGCGCTGGATAGGGATATTCCGTAACGACAAAGATCGCGGAATCGAAGAACTCTGGCAGGCCAGCCGGGAATCGGAAATTTCCCGCGATGCCGCGGCCTCGGCGCTCATCTGGGTCTATTTCGACAACGACAAGTATGACTCGGCGGTCCAGATGGCCGGAGAGGTGATGAAGCGCTTTCCTCATGGCAAATCGTTCCTCTGGCCTCTGGCGCAGGGGCATTTCGACCAGAAGAATTATGCCAAGGCCATTGACGTCTATGAGGAGATTCGCGAACGAATCCTCCACAAGCCCGGCAACTATTACAATTTGATCGAGTGCGACTATCAGATAGTGCAGGCGTACGACCGGACGGGGAATGAATCCGACGCCAGGTCGCTGGCCCAGCGCGTTGCCGGATACTACGAAGAAATATCCAAAGCGATCCGTCGCCGCCAGCAGGGAAAACTCGGTTACTTGAAACGGATGGCAGATTTGCCGTAGGCAGCACTGCAGCGTCTAAGGGTGGCGTCAGCCGTCTCTGGCTGACGCCGGCTCGCATTGAGCAAGCTGTAAGGCAGAGACGCTTGACTGCACCCTCGAATCAATGCACAGATTGCGACGCCCCACCTGCGGCGGGGCTCGCAATGACGATACTAGGAACGCTCAACCACCCACACAAGGCTTGACGAAACCTCTAGTTCACTGGTACGTTTAAGGGTCTAAGAGCGCGGCCAATCGATATGCCGCATAACCTATAGCATTCGAGACCGCAGCCAGGAATTCACGCGTGCATACGTTCTTCCCGATCATCTTCGGCTCTATCGCTATTCTGGTATTCGGCGGCATTCAGGCGTTGTTGCTACGGCTGCTCAACAAGGTTTGGTGGCAGAGCAGGCGGATTCGACTGCTGTCGCTTGGGTTGCCTGTTGCGGGGGTGGTTCTGGTGATTCTGTGGGGAGTTGCGGAGTACAACAACCTTGCCTGGCTGACCCTCCCCGCACGGACACTTACCGCAGTTGTGTTCGTTCTCGAGGTGGCGCTCATGCTGTCGCTTCCGTTCTCAGGTCTCCTTCACGGCGTCAACCATCTGCTTGAAAAGCGGGCCAAACGGCGCTCCCCGGATCGGTCGCCGGTATTTGATAGTCGTCGCCGCATCCTGTTGAAAGGAGCCGCGGCGGCGGTGCCGTTGGCTACCCTGGCCACCAGCGCCCGTGGGTTGACCAAGGCATATGCTCCGGTGCGAGTCTATCTGAGGCCGATGCAGCTAGCTGATCTTCCGGCTGAACTCGAAGGATTTCGCATATTTCACCTGTCCGACTTGCACCTGGGACATTACGCCGATTTGGATCATTTGACTGAAACATTGACCAACGCTCACCCTTTTCGACCACATCTGACGCTGGTGACCGGCGATCTGTCCGATGACCTGAACGAATTGCCGCAGGCGCTGACCCTGATCTATGACCTGAAACCCGAGCATGGCACGTTAGCGTCGCTCGGCAACCACGAGTATTTCCGCGGGATTCAGCAAGTGCGCCGGATATTCGATCAATCCCCGGTTCCGCTCCTTGTCAACACCGCCGTCACGCTGGATGTTGCCGGTCGACGGTTGTTTGTCGGCGGACTCGATGACCCTCGGCGCATGGGGGTGAAACATGACGAATTCTTCAAGAAGACTATCGACGAAACGCTGGCGCCGGCCGGCAGGTCGGACACGATTATCCTGATGAGTCACCGTCCTGATGCCTTCGATTACGCGGCATCGAAAGACGTTCCCCTGACGCTGGCGGGGCATACCCACGGCGGGCAGATTGGGTTCATGGGGCGATCAGTGTTCGAATCGTATTCGAGCGGTAATTATCTCTGGGGAGAATATTCAATCGGGAATTCGCGGTTATACACCTCCGCCGGAGCGGGCCATTGGTTTCCCTTTCGACTTGGCTGTTCCACTGAAGCGCCGGTGATCGAACTGCGACGATTCGTGAATCACACGTCATGACGCGCTCCGAGTGTCTTTGACCCCCTTTTCAAAACGCAATTTTTTTTTGGAATTCCGCAACTTTTTTCTTGCAAACAATTTTCAAACACGTGTATTTTTTGCGTGGATGATGGTAGAGATGGAAAAAAACAGGGAAGCATCTCGGCATCCGGTGTTAAGTGTGAAACCAAATGTCCACTTACCCAACATTAACCCTTAATGCTAAAGGAGCAACCTATGCCGGCTAAGAAGAAAGCCACCAAGAAGGGGAAGAAGAAAGCCACGAAGAAGACCGCGAAGAAGAAAGCGAAGAAGGCAGCGCCGAAGAAGAAAGCGGCGCCCAAGAAGAAAAAAGCTGCGCCGAAAAGGAAAGCTGCCAAGAAGGTAGCGAAAAAGGCTAAGCCAAAGGTAAAACGGAAACCTAATCCCGCGTTCATGCGCGAGATGTCCCTGTCGCCGGAACTGGGCGCGATCGTAGGCGCCCGCCCGATGCCGCGGACGGAGGTGACTAAGAAACTGTGGGAGTATATCAAGAAGAACGGCCTTCAGGATAAGGTCAACCGCCGGATGATCAACGCTGATGACAGACTTCTGGTGGTTTTTGGCGGCAAGAAGCAGGTGTCCATGTTCGACATGACCAAGCTCATTGCCAAACACATGAAGTGATTCTTCCTGGTTAATCCTTAGTATTCAGGTCGGCCCCATGCCGGCCTGTTTCTTTTGCCCATTTCTCCTCTCTCATTCGTCTTTTCCTGAACCGCTTCCCGGTGTATAATCCGGTACAACAAAGGAGAGTTTATGCGGAAAGCTGTGGTCTGTCTTCTTGTCGCTCTGTTCACCTCGCTGATACCCGGCCAAGGAACGGTCGGCGCGGAATCCCGCCTGGGACCGCCGCCGTCGACGCGCGTCCAAGTGGTCGTTGATACACTGCACGGAACACCTGTTGCCGATCCTTATCGCTGGCTCGAGGATGACCAGAATCCGGAAGTGCAGGCGTGGTCGGAAAAACAGAACGAGTACTTCCACAAGTATGTCGATGATTTCCACGGCCGGGACGTCATCAAAGCGGAGTTCATGAAGCTGATGCGGGCCGGGACCGTCGGATCACCGGCCGTGCGCGGGGAATCGTATTTCTTCACCAAGCGGACCGCTGATCAGAACCAGGAAATTCTCTATCGGCAGCACGGGATATCCGGAGTACCTGAGGTTTTGCTCGATCCAAACACGTTCTCGCAGGACGGTACGACCGCACTGGACTGGTACTACCCTACTGATGATGGCAGTATGATCGCATACGGGAAGTCCTCATCCGGCACCGAAAAATCAACTCTTTACGTCATGCGTACAGCCGACAAGGTTCATCTGGCGGATACGATTCCATACACTCGCTCGGCATCGGTCGCCTGGCTTCCCGACAATTCCGGTTTCTACTACACGCGGTTTGCCACACCGGGCGAAGTTCCGGCTGGAGACGAAAACTACTCCCGCCGCGTCTTTTTCCACAAGCTGGGATCCGAGTGGCCGACCGACCCTCTCGTGTATGAGTACGCTCCCGACAAAACCGCCTGGACCGACGTTGGGCTTTCTCCCGATGGTCGCTGGATGGTCGTGTCGGTGTATTTGGGCTGGTCAAGAACGCAGGTGTATATCAGGGATCGTACCGATGCCGGCAGCGGATTCACCACCGTTGTCGATGACCGGGAAGCGGTTTACAGCGTGATTCCACTCAATGACCGATTCATTATTAAGACCAACGACGGCGCCCCACGCTATTGCGTGAAAACCGGTTCGTACGAGAATCCGAGAGCGGATCACTGGAGAATCACCGTGCCCGAAAGGGATGAAACGCTGGACGAAGTGACCGTTGTCGCCAATCGGCTGGTGGTCAATTCGGTTAGAAACGCCTGCTCCCGGATCGCAGTATACTCACTCGATGGGGCGCTGGAAAAGGAACTGCCGACACCAACAATGGGTGAAGTCTCCGGCTTTGGGGGGGAATGGAACGGTCATGAGCTGTTCTACTATTTTTCATCATTCAGCTATTTCCCCACGGTGTACCGATACGATTTCGCGACCGACTCTCTGATGGTTTTTGACCGGCAGAAAACGGACTTTGATCTGTCGAACCTGAACACCTCGCAGGTCTGGTACAAATCCAAAGACGGCACGCCGGTATCAATGTTCATAGTGGCGCCGAAGAATCTCCGGCGCAACGGTAACAACCCATTGTTCTTGAGCGGCTATGGCGGGTTTAACTCCATGGAGCGACCGACTTTTACCCGGAGAGTATTCACTTGGCTTATGCATGGCGGGGTCTACGCGGTGCCCAATCTGCGGGGCGGCGCCGAATACGGCGAGGCATGGCATCGGGCCGGAATGCTGGAGAGCAAGCAGAACCCTTTTGATGACTTTATTGCCGCTGCCGAGTATCTGGTCGCGGAGAAATACACCAGACCGGAGAAGCTGGTGCTTTATGGCGGTTCTAACGGCGGTCTGTTGATCGGCGCGGTGGTTACGCAGCGACCGGATATCTGCGCTGCAGCCGTGTGCGACGTGCCCCTGCTGGATATGATCCGGTATCATCTCTTCCGGATTGCCAAGCTCTGGGTTCCTGAGTATGGATCCAGCGACAATCCTGACCAGTTCAAATACATTCTCAAGTACTCACCCTACCAAAACGTCAAAGTGGGGGACAAGTATCCAGCCATTCTTTTCAAGGCCAGTGATTCAGATAATCGAGTCGATCCTCTCCATGCTCGCAAAATGGCAGCCCTGATGCAAGCCAGCACCGGCTCTGATAACCCGATCCTCCTTAGGATTGACACCAGGTCAGGCCACGGTCAGGGAAAGCCGGTCAGCAAAGTGGCAGACGAAGTAGCCGACCAATGGGCGTTTGTATTTAAGTCGCTTGGCCTGAAGCTGTAAAGGAATACAAGCGACACAATAGCTTAGACCGCCGAGCGCCGACCTCGACGGTCTTTTTTGGAATATCCGTCCGGAACGCAATGATCGCCCACAATTCGGTTGTCCAAACGACCATTCCTTACTTATCTTAGCCGAACTGTGAATTTGTTCACATACTAGAGCTTGCAACAGGAGAAGATCACTTGTCGATTGTTCGTCCATTCCGAGGGCTTCACCCCACGCCCAGTTATGCAGCCCAAATGGCTAGTCCCCCCTATGATGTGTTAAACGCCCGTGAAGCGCGAGTCATGGCCCACGGCAATCCATTTTCATTCCTGCGAGTCAACAAGTCGGAGCTTGAGTTCGATGACGGCATCAATCCCTACAGCCCTGAAGTCTATCAGCGGGCGCTGCAGAATCTGCAACGGTTCCAGCACGACGGCGTGATGGTTCAAGATAGCAGTCCCTGTTTCTATATCTACCGTCTCACCATGAATGGCCGTCCCCAGACCGGTCTCGTGGCGTTGACCTCGGTTGTTGAATACGACCAGGGACTGATCAAAAAACACGAACACACGCGGCCGGAGAAGGTCAACGATCGCGCCAATCATATCCTGCAGGTCAAAGCTCAGGTCGGACCGGTGCTCTCTGCATTTCGCTCCAACGAGAAGATCGAGCGGATATTTGCGAAGATTACCGCCGGACCGGCGTATCTCGACTTTGTCGCTCAGGACAGCATTCGTCATGAGCTTTGGCTGGTCGCCGACCAACCCGGTATCCAGAGCATTGTCGATGCCTTTGCTGCTCTGGAGGCGCTGTATATCGCCGATGGCCATCATCGCAGCGAATCAGCCTCGGAAGTCGCCCGGCGGTGTCGCGAGAAGAACGCATCTCACACCGGCAACGAGAGCTACAATTTCTTTTTGAATGTGATCTTCCCCGATCGTCATCTCTCAATCATGCCGTATAACCGTGTGGTGCGGGACCTCAACGGTACGAGTGTGTCCGAGTTGCTGAGCAGAGCATCGGAGAAATTCACTGTATCCAGGCAGTCGGCTCCGGTTGAGCCGAAGCAGCCGCATCAGTTCGGGATTTATGCCGATGGTCAGTGGTATCTGCTGACGGCTAAGCCGGGAACATGGGATTCGCTCCATCCAACACATTCCATTGATTCCGCCATCCTGTCCGACAACTTTCTGGCGCCGCATCTGGGAATAGTCAATCTGCGGACCGACAAGCGGATCGACTTTGTCGGCGGCATTCGCGGAACTGCCGAACTGGTTAGACTCGTAAATTCGGGCGATTTCAAGATTGCCTTCTCGCTTTATCCAACGACAATCAATCAGCTCCTAACGGTGGCTGATGCCGGCGAGGTGATGCCCCCCAAGTCTACGTGGTTTGAACCCAAGCTGCGTGATGGCATGGTGGTGCACCTGCTGGAAGACCTTACCGTTTAGAAGGGTTGTGGTGACCGAGATGTTGATACTAATCTCCGACAAGTTCGATGAAAACATGCCCAAAGCGCTGTCGCGATTCGGCGAGGTAACCAATGACCAGAAACGGGCGCCGGAAGCCGAGATCATTCTGGTTCGCAGCAAAACCAAATGCACCAAGGAGTATATCGATGCTACTCCCAAATGCAAACTGATCATCCGCGGCGGCGTGGGGCTGGATAATATCGATGTCCCTTATGCTCAGTCGAAAGGTATCATTGTCAAGAACACCGGCGAGGCTTCGACCGTGGCGGTAGCGGAAATGGCGTTCGCGCTCATGATCGCCCTGCCTAATCATATTGCCGTGGCTGATGCATCGATGCGGGAAGGGAAATGGCTCAAAGCGGAGTTGGAGCGAACCGAATTGTACGGCAAAACGCTGGGCATTCTCGGCATGGGCCGGATCGGCACCGCGCTGGCTATCCGCGCCAAGGCGTTCAAGATGAACGTGCTGGCCTGGCATCCCGACGTCTTCTTCTCTGATTTTGCCGAGATTATCGAGTCTATTGAAGAGACAGTCGGCAAGTCCGATTATGTGTCGATGCACATGCCGAAACTCGCCACCACGAAGGGGATAGTGAACAAGAATCTCCTGGCCAAGTTCAAGAAAGGGGCCTATCTCATCAATTCCGGTCGCGGCGAGTGTGTTATCGAAGAAGACGTGGTCGAAGCGCTGAAGAGCGGCCAGTTGGGTGGTTTTGCCACCGATGTCTGGTATTCCGATCCGCCTGTCAATTCACCGCTCATGAACGCGCCGAACACGTTGTTCGCGCCGCACCTCGGCTCCTCTACGAAGGAAAACATGGGACGCATTTGCACGATGTCTGAGATGATTATTGCAGACTATGTAAAAACAAAGAAATAGATGACCTGCTGACAGAGGCTGATGATATGGCAAAGCAAGTGTACAATTTCAACCCCGGACCGGCGGTACTCCCTAAAGACGTGCTGCGTCAGGTCCAGTCCGAGTTGCTCGATTACAAGGGAACCGGCATTTCAATCCTCGAAAGCTCCCACCGGGCCGCCGAATACGAAGAAGTCAACAGCTCGACCATGAAGCTGTTTCGTGAGCTTATGGGACTCGGCGACAACTACAAGGTGCTGTTCATGGGCGGCGGCGCATCCTTGCAGTTCGATATGCTGCCGATGAATCTTCACCCCAAAGGAGGCACGGCGGCGTATGTCGAAACCGGTTCCTGGGCGGAAAAGGCGATCAAGGAAGCCAAGAAGGTCGGCAACGGGACTGTCCACGTGGCCGCGTCGATGAAGGAAGAGAAATTCGGCCGCATCCCGAAACAAAACGAATTGAAGATACCTTCGGAGGCCGCGTACTTCCATATCACTACCAACAACACTATCTATGGCTGCCAGTGGCAGTACGTACCGGAAGTAGGGAACATCCCGCTGGTGTCCGATATGTCCTCCGACATTCTGTCCCGCGACATGGATTTCAAGAAATTCGCACTCATCTATGCCGGGGCGCAGAAGAACCTGGGACCATCCGGCGCAACGGTCGTGATTATTCGTGACGATCTGCTGGCCAAATGCGCCGAAGGCCTGCCGACCATGCTCAGCTACAAGACCCATGCCGGCAAGGATTCGCTATATAATACGCCGCCGGTGTTCGCGGTGTATGTCGTGCGGCTGGTTCTGGAATGGATCAAGAATCAGGGTGGACTGAAGGCGGTTGAAAAGGTCAATTTCGCCAAGAAAGAACGGATTTATCAGGCGATGGACCTGCACCCGGACTTCTATCGTGGCACGGTCAAGCCGGACAGCCGGAGCTGGATGAACCTGACTCTGCGCCTGCCATCGGAGGATCTCGAGAAGAAGTTCCTCAGCGAAGCGAAAGCAGCCGGGTTTATCGGGCTGAAGGGGCACCGGGACGTCGGCGGGATACGAGTGTCGCTATACAATGCCCTGCCGCTGGAAGGAGCCGAGAAACTGGCGGCGTTCATGCTGGCGTTCAAGAAAGCCAACTGAGCCTAATATCAGACTATCTGCCGGGCGGAAGACATCAGCCTTCCGCCCGATTGTTTGCAGCCACAATGTCATTGATTGGGAAGCGGTGATATGAGTGAGATCATTCAGTTATTTGCTCGACCGGGGAAACTCGCCCTCGTCGGCGCTTCAAATAAACCGAATTCGTTCGGGCAGGCCGCGTATAAGGAACTTAAAGATCGAGGCTTCACCGTATATCCTGTGAACCCGAACTATGCAGAAGTAGCGGGTGACCGATGCTACAAATCGATCTCAGAATTGCCGCAAGGAGTTGAGTCTGCCCTGTTCGTGCTTTCACCTGCCGCAGCCGAACAGGCGGTCGAAGAGGCCCGAGTTGCCGGCATCAAGCGGATCTGGTTTCAGCAGGGAGCCGACTACCGGGCTGCGGTCAAAGCCGCTCAGGATTCCGGCATGCAGGTAGTGAGCAAGAAGTGCATTCTCATGTATGCCCCACCGGTTACCGGTTTCCACGCCTTTCACCGCTTCCTGGCGAAGGTGTTCGGCCGATTGTAATCGGACGCCTGCGGCTTACGCCCCATCGAACAGATTATCAACAAACAGGTTGCGGAATCCTACCGGCATGACGCTAATCGCTTGACTTTGAATCCAGAATCCCATTTTATACGAGGTTTTTGTTTCGTCATTCTAACTCATAAGGAGTGCCCTTGCAGGCTAAGGACAAGGCCGATACCGCCGTCATTGATTTATTCGAAAAGTGCTTCTCATATCACGACCCCCAGATGGTCCGGGACATGGGCATCTACCCCTATTTCCACCCGATTCAGTCGGCGCCGGGAGATGAAGTCATTGTGGACGGGAAACCGTGCATTATGGCCGGGTCAAACAACTACCTTGGACTGGTAAACCACCCCCGGGTGAAGGAAGCTGCCATCAAGGCGGTCCGTGAGTTCGGGTCCGGTTGCACCGGGTCACGTTTTCTCAATGGCACCCTCGACATGCATCTGGAGCTGGAGCGAAGGCTGGCGAAATTCGTCCATAAGGAAGCGGCCCTTGTTTTCTCGACCGGTTTCCAAACCAATCTCGGTGCCATCTCCTGCTTGATCGGCAAGAATGATGCGGTCATTATTGACCGCCAGGATCATGCCTGCATTGTCGATGGCTGCCGCCTCTCTTACGGCAAGACGTACAAGTTCGCGCATAACGACATGGCCGATGCTGAGCGGGTTATCTCCAATGTCCGCAATATCAATACTCGCGGCGGCCTTATGGTAGTAGTGGACGGCGTCTTTTCAATGGAGGGGGATATTATCAAGTTGCCGGAGTTGGCGGCTATCTGCAAGCGCTACGGCGCACGCCTTATGGTGGACGACGCTCACTCTATCGGCGTGCTGGGACCAACCGGCGCAGGCACGGCGGAGCATTTCGGGATCACCGACGATGTTGATCTGATCATGGGAACATTCTCGAAATCATTTGCCTCTTTGGGCGGGTTTATCGCCGGGAAGAGAGAAGTAATAGAGTTTATCCAGCATACGGCCCGGTCGCTGATTTTCTCGGCATCGATAACCCCATCCTCGGCGGCCGCCGTTCTCACCGCGCTCGACATCATTCAGGAGGAACCGGAGCGCCGTGAACACTTATGGCACAACGCCCACAGGATTCAGCGGGAGTTCCGCTCGCTCGGCTTCGATATCGGCCACACCGCCACACCCATCGTCCCGATTGTTGTCGGTGAGGACCTGGACTGCTTTGCGTTTTGGAAAGATGTCTATGATCGGGGGGTATTCACCAATCCGGTTATATCACCGGCCGTCGCGCCGGGGCACGCTATGCTCAGGACATCCTATACGGCGACCCACACTGATGCGCATCTTGATCGGGTGATTGAAGTAATGGCCGAGGTCGGCCGGAAGCGGGGTTTGATTTCCTGACGTTATGGATACACTTGAAGTAGTCGAAGTCGAAACCGGCTCGCAGCTGGACGAATTCATCGAATATCCCAATCGGCTGTATGCCAACTGCAAACAGTACGTGTGGCCACTCAAGATTGAGCGCCGGGAATTCTTCGATTCGGAGCGCAATCCCTTTTATAAAGTGGCCAAGACTAAGCTGTTTCTGGCCATGCAGAACGGAGCCGTGTGCGGGAGAATCGCCACCTGTATCAATTACACCCACAACGAGTTTCATCAGGAGAAGGTCGGCTTCTTCGGTTTCTTCGACTGTCCCGATGACTTCGAGATCGCTTCCCGCCTTCTCAAAGTGGCGATGATCACCCTCAAGAAAGAGGGGATGGAGAAAATGCGGGGGCCCATGAATTTCTCCACCAATTATGAGATCGGCTTTCTGATTGAGGGTTTTGATCTGCCGCCAACGGTGATGATGCCGTATAATTACCCGTATGTGCCTCGGCTGGCCGAGAAGTTCGGACTCCAAAAGGTAATGGACCTGATCGGCTTCCTCATTACCAAGGATGACCCTATTTCGGAGCGAATCGAGCGCGTTGTCGGGAAACTCCAGCAGCGCTCCGGCATTACCATTCGCTCCCTTAATGAGCGGGATTTTGACAACGAGATTCGCCGCCTGTTGGAAGTCTACAATCAGGCCTGGGCACACAACTGGGGATTTGTGCCGATGGAAGAAGCCGAGTTCTTCTATCAGGTCAAGCAGATGAAGCAGATCTACGACCCGCACATGGTGTTCATTGCGGAGCATCAGGGCAAGCCGGTAGCCTTTTCCGTGGCGCTGCCGGATATCAACCAGGCCCTCATTCATCTCAAAGGGCGGCTGTTGCCGTTCGGGCTACTGAAACTGCTCTGGCACACCAAGATCCGCAACAAGGTAGTCGGCGTGCGCATGATCACGATGGGAGTCATTCCCCAGTTCCACAAACGCGGCATTGACATGATGTTCTTTGTCAATACGCACAAGACCGGTCTCGCCCGCGGCTACAAATGGGCCGAATTGTCATGGATATTGGAAACCAATGAATTAATGTGCCGGGCGGCCGAAGACATGGGTGCCAAGCCGTACAAGAAATTCCGCATTATGGAGATGCCGCTGTAATCACTCAGCCGTGGCCGATCTCGTACACCCGCGACCGGTTGGCCTGAATCTCTAACTCAAAAAAAATCGCAACTTGCCCCCCCTGCGCCCGTCTAATCCTATTAGATGAGTAGTGTCATTACCTCCAATTAAGGAGATCCGGCTGATGAAAAAGATGATCCTGGTCCTCGGGGCCTTAGTTATCGTGGCCATCGTAGTGTTTCTTGTAGCCGGCAGCGGTTCGGCCAGCAAGGGAGAAGACCTCAAGACTGTTCCCATCAAGAAGGGGAACATTATCGATAAGGCGCTCGCGATCGGCAAGATCGAACCCAAACGCGAGATATCTGTTAAATCCAAGATTTCCGGCATTATCAAGAAGATCTATGTGGAAATCGGCGATCCCGTCAAGATCGGCGATCCGTTGCTCGACATTGCCCCGGACCCCACGCCGCTGGAGTTTGCCGAGGCCAAACGGCAGGTGGAAATCGCGCAGGTCGAATACGACGATGTGAAACGGGACTTCACCCGCGCCGGATCGCTCAAAGACAAGCAGCTCATCTCCAATCAGGAGTACGAGTCTTTCAAGTCCAAGGACGATGCCGCCCAGTTGCGGCTTGACCTCGCCAAAGAGCGGCTCGCGCTAATCGAGACCGGCCGAACCGAGATTGCTGACCGCAAGATTGACAACATTATCAAATCGACGGTCAACGGCACGGTGCTTTCGCTCGAAGTTGAAGAAGGGGACCCGGTAGTGCCGTTGACCTCGTATCAGGCCGGCACCAGCATGATGTCAATCGCCTACATGGAAGACCTGCTGTTTAAGGGGAATGTGGATGAGATCGATGTCGGCAAGTTGCACGAAGGGATGCCGGTCGATATCGAGATCGGCGCGATTCCCAACAAGAAGATTTCCGGTACCCTGACTAAGGTTTCTCCAAAGGCTCACAAAGAAGAAGGTTCCACCCTGTTTCTGGTGGAGATTGAGATCGGTCGGGACACAGCGCAAGTCGCCCTGCGCGCGGGCTACAGCGCCAACGCCAGCATTATCATCAACCACAAAGACAGCGTGCTCATGGTCCCGGAACGGCTGGTGAAAATCACCGATTCGCTTTCGACGGTTGAGGTGAAAGACAGCGCCGGTGTCGTCACCACGAAGACGATCAAGACCGGTCTGTCCGACGGCATCAATATCGAAGTCGTCTCCGGACTTGCCGAGAACGAGCAGGTCGTAGAACGTCCACCCAAGCAGATAACTGCGGACTGAGCTAAGTCGGGCAACCATGCGACCGCTCTATACGATCAAGCAATTCTTCAACGATATGCGGAGGCAAAAACTCCGCACTGCGCTGACTACGTTCGGCATATTTTGGGGCACCTGCTCGATCATCCTTCTGTTCGCGTTCGGCAAGGGCATCAAGGAAGCGCAGATCAAGTCTCAGAAGGGTTTGGGAGAAAACATTGCCATCTTCTGGCCGGGAATTACATCAAAGGATTTTCAGGGTTTGCCGCGCGGACGACGCGTGCGGTTCACCGAAGATGACATTGCGATGGTGAAGAGCCGGGCGCAGAAGGTGGAACGCATTTCGCCTGAATACTCGAAATGGAATGTTCCCATGAAGGCCGGCAAGAATTCGACCCTTCGCAACATTGTCGGCGTCTGGCCGGAGTTCGGCGAGATGAGAAACCTGATTGCCGAGGCCGGCTCCCGCTTTCTCAACGAGAGTGACCAAAGTGATAAGCGGCGAATAGTGTTCATTGGCGACAAATTGAAGAAGGACTTGTTCGGTGACTCGTCCGCCATTGGCCAAGTCGTCCAGTTGGGCGGTGTGCCGTTTACGGTGGTCGGCGTGATGCAGAAAAAGGATCAGGACAATTCCTACAATGGCCGGGATGCGAGCAAGGCGTTTATCCCCGCTGCCACCTTTAAGACGATGTACTCCAGCCGCTACTTGAATGACTTTGTCATGCAGGCCAAGACGACTGAACCGATGAAGGCAGCTCGTGCTGAAGTTATGGAGATCATGAGTAGCCGGTACCGGTTTGATCCGTCGGACGAAGAGGCGCTGGCCTGCTGGGATGTCACAGAGGGCGTAGAGTTTCTGAGGGCGTTCTTCGGGGCGTTTCAGTGGTTCCTTGTAGGCATTGGCATAGCGACGCTCATCACCGGCGCTATCGGCGTCAGCAATATCATGAATGTGGTTCTCGAAGAGCGCACCAAGGAGATCGGTATCAAAATGGCACTGGGCGCCCGAAAGAGCTTCATTCTGGGCCAGTTTATTGTGGAAACTCTGATGATCACTGCTATCGGTGGACTGGCCGGATTCTTTTTCGCCTATGCCATTGTCTCGGTGTTTCCGGCGCTGAAGCTTGAGGAATATGTGGGAACGCCCACTGTCAATCTGTTTGCCGCGGTTGGTATGACCCTGCTGCTGGGCGTAATAGGATTCATCGCCGGAATTTTCCCGGCGCGAAGAGCCGCCAACCTGGAGCCGGTCAGGGCGCTGAAACTGTTCTGAGGAATCGTCATGCAGTGGTCCACCATATACGCCGTGTTTGTCAGGGACTTCCGTAAGCAGAAGAAGCGGATCACCCTCACGATCATCGCTCTGTGTTGGGGGACAATCTCTATCATGCTGCTCTTGGGCTTCGGCGAAGGACTGCATCGGCAGCTGACCATCAATAGCAAAGGCATGGGAGAGGGAATTGCGGTTCTTTGGGGCGGGCAAACCACCATTCCATACAAGGGGCTCGGCAAGGGACGGCCGATCATGTTCGTGCCGGAAGATGTCGACTACCTCAAATCCCGCATCCCGGAGTTACAGGAGATTGGCGGGGAGTATCACCGCTGGGGAGTTTCGGTCAAGAACGGTACCCGCGTCGTCAGTGAGCATATCAACGGCGTCAGCCCCAACTATGAACTGATGCGAAATCACATCCCGCGCGCCGGCGGCCGGATGATCAACGAACTGGATATGAAACTCAAGCGGCGGGTCGTATTTCTTGGCGACCGCCTGATGGACCGCCTGTTCGGCTCCGACACGACCCAGGGAATGGATTTGTCTGATTTCTTCAGTGACCGGGTTTCCACCGTGAAGGCCGAGGAAGTGATCGGCAAGGAAGTGCTTATCAATGGCGTCCCGTTCACCGTAGTCGGCGTGGCCGCACACAAAATGCAGATGAACAGCTATTCCGGCATGGATCAGGACAAGGCGACCATTCCTGCCACGACCTTCAAAGCGATCTTCGGCGATCCCTGGCTTGACAACATTGTCTACATGCCGCGCGATGTGAAGCAGATGAAAGAGGTCGAACGGAAGGTGTTCGAAGCGCTCGGCGCCAAGTACAAATTCGACTCGAAAGACGACCGCGCCCTTCAGATCTGGGATGTCGCCGAGAGTCAGCGTGAAATGAACAATATGCTTCTTGGCATCAAGATATTCCTTGGCATCATCGGCGGCCTGACGCTTCTGATCGCCAGTGTCGGTGTCGCCAATATCATGTATGTCTCGATCAAGGAGCGGACGCGCGAGATCGGCATCAAGATGGCGGTCGGAGCGAGACGGTCGTTAATTCTTTCGCAGTTTCTTCTCGAGGCGATACTAATCACGTTTGTTGGCGGTTTCCTCGGCATGGGAATTTCCATTACCGCGACCGAAATCTTTAAGCGAATAGACATCAAATCAGACGTATTGACCTTTATGGGCCGGCCGACCATTTCGATTGAAATCGGCCTGATCGTGGTCGGCATACTGGGCATCATGGGGCTGCTGGCCGGGTTCTTCCCGGCGCTCAAAGCCTCGACCGTCAGTCCGGTACAGTCACTTCGATACGAATAGCAGGATTGGGATAGCGACTATGAGCTGCATTATCGACATGAAGCAGGTGCGCAAAGCGTACACCACCGGCAAAGTAACATTCGAAGCGCTGCGCGGGATCGACTACACCGCCGATAAGGGGGAGTTCGTCGCGATTGTCGGGCCATCCGGCTCCGGCAAATCAACCATGATGAATATCATCGGCTGTCTCGATACGCCGACCGGCGGGGAATACATTCTCGACGGTCAGAAAGTCAATCAACTCAGCGCCAATGATCTCGCCGATATTCGGAATCGAAAAATCGGATTCGTGTTTCAGGCGTTCAATCTTCTGCCATATGCGACCGCGTTCGAAAATGTCGAGATTCCCTTGCTGTTTGCCAGGGTCACAGCGCGCAAGCGACGGGAACGGGTAATGGAATTGCTGTCACGCGTCGGGCTGGCGGACAAAGTGGCGAACCGTCCGACCGAGATGTCCGGCGGCGAGATGCAACGGGTGGCGATTGCCCGCGCTTTGGCCAACGAACCGGAGATTATTCTCGCCGATGAACCAACCGGCAACCTCGACACCAAATCCGGCGCCGAGATCGTGAAGCTGTTTCATGAAATGTGGCAGACCGGCAAGACGATCATCATTATCACGCACGACATGAATATCGCCCGCCAAACCAGCCGGATTCTAAAACTAAAGGACGGCCTGGTCGACACCAACGGCAACGGGGCGTAAGCGGAGTCGATACTCCCCGCTGGCATACCTCCTCCTTGCCGTCAGTCATTTCTGTACTTGACAGGTAAGAAACTGTTTCGGCCTGTCCAGGCACAGGATATCTGTGGAGTCCGGGATGTCGGGATCAATTCTGATTATATCCCTGCCCAAGCCGCCGTTCCACTGCTCCTCAATGGCCACAATCACCGCGCCGTCCGGCGAGATAACCATCGGCCCGAAGCGGTAATGCCCGGTTCGCCCGCAGATATCGCTCACGTTCCCAGCAGTGAACATTGTTTGCGAGGTGACGTTGAGCGCTTGGTACGGAGAGAATTCCGGCGAGCAAATTGCCAGCATGCAGGAGAGTTTTGTCAGGAATACTCTTTGCCCGTCCTTAGTGGGGACAACACTTTCCGGTCCGTAACCCCGGACCTGAACGGTGTCAAATTGCTTGGTCGTCATATCCCATAATAAGAGCCGGAACTCATCGACTATGTACAATACATGCTCATCCGGAGACAGCGCTGCTCGCTTGCGTGAATATGACAGCGGGAGGCCGCTGGTCCGCTCGACCGAAACGCTGTCCCCCAGCGTCACATGAGCTATTGCTCCACCCCCGGGATACGTCTCCGAGTAAACTCCGTAAAAATGCCGGCCGTCGCGCGTGAACGCCCCGTCATCGATGTAGTCCGTATCATGATACACCAGCGAATAATCCGAGGTCCGAAAGATATACCAGGGCCAGCCGGCTAACGCTACGTATCGGTTGTCGGGCGATACAATTGCTCTCGCACCCGGCAACCGCTTGATTTCAGTCAGAGTGGTCAATGACACGACGGCCACCGAATCCCCGACCCCGGCATACAACAGCTTTCCGTCCGCAGAGGCTGTCAATGAATATACTGGGTCGATGGGTATGGCAAATGAGTCGATTGCGCGGGTTAAGGTGTGATAGGTGAGGATGTTCTTAGCGGAGTTGAGCAAGTAGGAGTAGACAATGTAGTCCTTCGGTTCGTTCGGTTTGGTAGGCGGTTCACTGTCGCAGGAGAGGACTGAACATAGCACGGCTACTACTCCCGCCCATATCGCGATGCACTTGAATATATTCATCATCCCACACCTCCACGACGATCGTGCCGCACCCACGACCGTCATTCGTAACGTCAATAGTAAAATGTGGATACTTAATCGTTTGTCAAGAGGAACAATGGAGTGGCAGGCTTGACAGATTCTGTCAGGAGAGAGGAGTAACGGAATGTGGCGGCCCTATCGGCCGCTGCGGGTGGACAATCTACATCCCTCCCTCGTGGCACTGCAGGCAGGCTTCCTTATTGATCTGCGTCTTGCCGTGCTCGCTTACCGAGTGGCAACTCTTGCAGCCAAGTTCGAGGTCTTTTGCGTGCATCTGGTGCGGCAGTTTCTTGCCGGAATAATCCACCGTCTCAGGCAAGAGCATTTTGCTGTGGCAGAAGGTGAGGCAACTGTTCTCTTTCAGTACGGACGCCCCCACCTGCGGCGCGGCGTGCGACGGATCGATCTCCTTCATCGCCGATGTGATCTTGTTCGCTGATGAATTCAGCAGATACAGGCTGTACCAGATATTGTGCGGGAGATGACTGCTCTTGATGAAATCGTAATTGAATTCGGCATCACTGAGGGCGGCCTGCAATCTGGCGCGCGACGGTTTGCTGCCGCCGAGACCGGAGGCGGATGATCTGGCGGCGCCAAGATAAGTCGCGTAATCCGTGATAACCTGCTTCGAGCCTTCCAGCCAGTTGTCGAACATCAGATCATACTTCTCGCCGTGGCAGGTGACACACGAGGCGCGCTGCGCCTCTTTCCTGGCCTGGTGCGCAAGTGGCTCCCCCTGCGGCGTCAGATGCGTGTGACAGCCGGTGCAGGAGACCTGCGCGGCAAACATCGGGCTGGGCATATCCAGCGTGTCCCGTCCGCCGATCCCCATGTACAACTGCCTGGGGCCGTTGTGCTGGCGCACATGGCAGTCCTCGCACTGAATATCCAGTGAACTGACCATCTCGAAATTGCCGTGCTCGATATCGGAATGGCATTTGAAGCAGTCGATGCCGTTGGTGGTCACGTGAATGGCGTGCAGTTGTTCGCGGCTGACATCCTGCCGTGACCGCTCCACGTGGCAGGAGTAGCATTTGTTCTCCGGCACTGCGCCGTCCCCCTTCACAATCTTGGTGTGGCACTCCTTGCACTGCACCTTCAGCTTCAGATACGGCGCATGATCGAAAGCGAACCCGGCATGTTCCACCGTCTTCTTCGGCATACCATGGCAGGCATCGCAGCCGGTGATCGCTTCCCCCTGACCGGCGTCCTTGAAGTGACAGACAAAGCAACTCTTGTCGTTGACCGCCATGTGGCCTTCGGACACTTCCTCGTCATACTGCACGATCTGGTTGTGGCAGGACGTGCACCGCAGTTTTTCTCCCCGCAGCACCTTCTCCAGATGCACGGTGTGGTCAAACGTAATGTTCTTCTTGAATACCGTTTTGCCGCTTAATAGCCGCAGTTCATGGCAGCCGGAGCTAAGACAGCTTTCATCGTGAACATTCCCCTTCGGTCGCGTGGTAAACGTGCCGGTCCAGTAACGAGCCGCCGAAAGCGCCAAAGACCCGACACCGTAATCATGGCATTTCACACAGGTAACATCGGCGTGCTTCGACTCTTTCCAGTGCCGGACATACGGCTCCATGTAGTGACAGTTACTGCAGAACTCTGCGTTCTTCATCCGCCACGAGATACCGGCGCCGAGCAGAATCAGAATTACCACCGCTATGCCGAAGTAGATTGCGAGGACCCGCAGATGACGCCCAACCAGGCGGAACAGATCGCGCACAAAATGAATCACGATTGCGCCCCCGTCTTCTCTTTGATTGCCTGTTCCTTCAGCAGTAACGCGTCGCGCTCGGCGTTGATGATCTCGGCGTATTCAAGCGCGTGATGGTGCTTCATCTCGCCTTCGGTCAGTTGGCCGTGCCACCAGACCCAGCTCATCGGGAAGACGTCGGGATTGAAGTGCACGTTATAGAAGTGCCAGACGATAATGGCCAGTGTCGCCAGCAAGCCTTCATCGGAGTGCGCCTCGCGCGCGATGTCGAAAAGCCCCTTGGAAAATGCTTCCTTGAACCACAGTATCAAGCCGGAACCGATCATCACGACCATTCCCCAATAGACCGCCCAGTAGTCGAATTTCTCGATGAACGAAAAGCGTCCGAATTTCGGTCCCGATGGCCGTCGCCCCAGATAGAACAGCACGGTCGTAATAAAATCCTTGATATCTCGCGGACGTGGGATCATCAGGAAGAAATCGGTGCGCCCCATACGCGAGAAGGCGATATATCCCAGATGCCAGGTGCCGACAATCATCAGTCCCACCGCCGCTACCCGATGTATCAGCGTTGAATTCTGTATACCACCGAACAGATGAAGAATGACGAATTTGGAGATGCCGAACTCCGGAAACTTGAGCGGCATACCGGTGATGATCAGCAATATCACCGACATAAACATCAGCATGTGCTGGGCGCGGAAATTCTGCCCGAATCGGGTGAACATCCGCTCTTCAAGCGTCACCGCTGCCTTGGGCCGGGCGACCGAGTAGCGCGTCACCACTTCGCTTAGCGCCACGTTCGCTTCAAAATTGATCCGGTCCGCGATTTGGGTCGCCGTCTTCTTCAACTCTTCCGGCGATGTCTTCGGATCAATATGCGGTTTCGCCTGATCGAGAATATGCTTCGTCAGGGAATCGACTATTTGCGCGCGTTCGGTCCCGGTGTCGCTCGGCTTGTTGTCCATAGGCAGTTACTTCGCCCCGCGCGCTTTCTTGGCCCGCCGGAACAGGTCTAAAACAATGAAGACAAACAGTCCCGCCAGCGTGCCGATGGTCAGAATAGTAAAGAACTTGGTAATGTAGTAGACAAGGCCTGACTCTTTGTTGGTCGGATCCACGTGAATCTTGCCGGACGCGAACTGTGGCGTCGTCTCCGGGTGGCAGCCGACTCGGCCGCAGGTCTTTACGATGTTGGCCGGGTTGATGCTCGATTTAGGGTCATCCGGTTTGCGGATATCGTGAAAACCGTGGCACGACGCACAGTTCGCCACGGTCCGGTTTTCCATTTTGTGAGCAATACCGTGAAAGGAATCCTCAAACGTCGTCGTGCGATCGGTCTTTATGCCGTATTTGGCCGCTACTCCCACCGGTCCATGGCAGCCGCTGCAGGTTTCCGATACATGTTCCGGAGAAACCTGTGAGCCGGCTTCCAGATGCTTCTTGATATTGTGCTCGCCGTGACACGAGGCACAATCGGGCGCATCCAGAATTCCTGATGCCAGCGCGGTACCGTGCACCGATTCTCGATATATTGAATATATCTCGATATGACACTTGCCGCAGGTGGCAGGACGATTCAGCTTATACATGCTCGAACCGGCTGAGTTCGGCGACAGCACATCGTGCGTGCCGTGGCAGTCCTGACAGACCGGCGCTTTGGTGTTGCCGGAAGCCACCGCCATTCCATGCACTGAGTGCGCGTACTGGTCATACAGTTCTCCTTGAGGCGCACCGACCGGATTCCCGGAATAGTGACACCGACGGCAGTTCACTTTCTGGGCCGGCTGGTGCGGGATCGCTACCACATCCATATGGCAATCTGTACATGATCGCGAGGCATGAACCGACTTCAAGAGCATCGATTGGTCCACGTGAAGGTCCACCTTCCTGCCCGACCCCTCGGTCTTGGAAAAGCCCGGCTTGCCGTGACAGACCAGACACTTTTCTTCCGCAGGCACTGAGCCTGCTGACAGCAGGATTGTTACTGCCAAGACGACCCAATATGCGTATGCGCGGTGTGCTTTCGGACCCATTCTATACTCTCTTGATGCGGCGCTTGTACTCCAGAACCCGGTAGATGACAAACGCTACGATGATAATGGAAATGAACCAGATATAGAACTGGCGCACATAGAATTTCCCGCCTGATTCGCTGGAAGTTGCCGATGTATGCACGGCCCCTTTGGCGAAATCCGCCGGCAAATCTTCGTGACACTTGCCGCAGGTGGTCTGGATGTTGGCGGCATTGATGAGCGACCGCGGATCCTTTTGCGGATAAATGTCGTGCACGCCGTGGCACGATGCGCAGTTGGCCACACGGGCATCCCCGAGTTCCGAGGCTGCGCCGTGAAATGACTCCTTGAACGTGGTGATCCTATCCGCTTTCAGGCCGAATTTCCCCACCACCTTGTCGGACGCATGGCAATCCGAGCAGGTCTTGGAGACGTTGGTGGCATATACTCGGGACTTGGGGTCAAGATGCTTAGCGATATTGTGCTCGCCGTGGCAGCTGGTACAGGTAGGAGATTCCAGCACCCCTTTCGCGAGAGCAGTACCGTGAACCGACTCGACATACATTTGTGCTATCTTATGATGGCAGTTGCCACAAGTAGCGGCCACATGCGACTTATAGACTGGGCTTTCCGGCTGGTCCGACGGTAGGAAATTGTGGCTGCCGTGACAATCGACACACGCCGGAGCCTGCATGTTCCCATCGACCATCAGCGCCCGGCCATGAACGGAATTCTCGTATGCCTTGATGTTGGCCGCAGTCGGCATGTTCGGAACCTGACTGGTTAGCTGGGCGTCTTCGTGGCAGGTGATACACAGCTTGACGGAGTTGCGATGATTTGTGCGAGCGTTCGGATTGCTGATAGCCAAAACATCGTGACCGCCATGACAGGTGATGCAGGTTGGGAGTTTCTCGATATTGGCCTGACGCCCAAGCACATGCGGAGACTTGTTGAAACTCTCCGCCTCCGCAATATGGCACTTGCCGCAGAAAACCACCCGGTTCCCGACGTGAGATAGCTTTGGGTCGATTCCGTGGCAGTCAGTGCAAGCCAGTGATCCATGAACCGAGCCAAGTAACTGAGCCGTATCGACAACGGCGGCTTTGGGTTGTGGACGCGGTTGAGCGCTATGGCACTCCATACATGGCGACGGCTGCGCACCGACTCCGATCGGTAGCAGCAGAATAATCGGCAGTAGCAAATACCTCATGTTCACTCTCGTCCCATTTCTCGCTATTTTTTTCACAAACTCCCCCAAAATATATCGTATTAGTCCAGAGCGCAACCGTTTTTCAGGAGAGAATGGCCCGAATTGACCTCTATGGATCATTAGACAGCGCTCGTCACGCATCAATTTGTACTTCTGAGTGCTGATATGCAGTTGTCTGGTTTTTGGCCGCAGGCTGGAAGTCTATCGCCGCGTCTACTCCGACACTTTCTCAATCCGCACGAAAAAAATCTCCCGCCCTTTGGACCGCCACAGCCCTTCGAAAAAGGTCGGCTCGCCGCTCGGATTGAGATTCATTTCTTGTGAATACGGGTTGCCGGTGTTCCGCAGGGGTGGCACTTTGGCAGCGTTTTCTATGACCCAATCGGCATATGGCTGCCAGTCGGTAGCCAGCACGATATCTCCTGACGGCTTCAGGATACTCGCCAATTTGTTGAGAAACTCCACCGACAGCAGGCGCTGAAACGAATGACGCGGTTTCGGCCAGGGATCAGGGAATAACACATATATCCGCTCGAAACAGGGGGACACAAAATAGCGAGGGATTATTATCCGGGCATTACCACGAAGCAACTGAACATTGGTCAGCCCCCGCTTCTCGGCTCGCGCGATCAACTTACGATACCGCCTCATCATCATCTCAATTGCCACAAACTGCTTCGCCGGGTACGCCGCCGCCAACCACAACAGCAGATCTCCGCGCCCGGGACCGATTTCCAGGACATCACCCGTGATCTGCTCAACCTCTCGCGGATAGAACAGAATCGGTTTGCGTGCTTCGAATTCGAGCGGGAACTGACGTTCTTTAGCCATCGGAGTGCTCAATCGCTGTCATAATCTGAGTGAAAGATGGCTGCTGTTGGATAAAATGGCAAGCAAGACAGGCAACGCCCGAGTCTTTGGGGCGCCCTTCAGCTTTCATAGTGTGCACCTGAGTACGGCCGTCAGATGTTGCAATGGCAAGCAGTAAGGCAACGCCTGTCAGGATTTGGGAGGGATAACCATGGTCGGAAACCCGGGCTGGGCGGCACGGTACAACGTGAGCGCCTTGGTGGGGTCCATCTTGATCGTCAGATGCGTCTTCCCGAACGGTGTCTGAATCGCGTGGCGAACCTCAAACATCGTGTTCTCCAGCTTGTCGGTCGGCGTGCCCTTGATGTCGGTCTGGATATCGAGAATGACCTTGTCTCCCCACAGAAGTTGGAATCGTTGGGGAAGTTCACGCTGCAATAGCTCCGCCTTGAATTTGGTCGCTTCGGAGACAATAGCGAGAATCGAATCCGGCGTCTTCGCCTTGGCCGCGAACAAATGCGTTTCGGTAATCGTGCGGATCAACTGCCCTTCCTTCCCCTGAAACCGATCGACAAAATCCCACTCTTCCTCACTGTCGGTACTCTGCAATCCGAGCGGATACTTCCACACGATGGCTCCGCGCAGTTTTATCAGAAGTTGCTGGTCGGCGAAATCGATCACGAAATACGGCTTCACCATATTGGCCAGCTTCAACTCCGCTTCGATCATCTGGTATTCGCGGGCCGCACTCTTTACACGGGCCGATGCGCCCGCTTTGTAGTCATCGCCGCCGCATCCGCCGATAGCCAGCAGAGAAACGGCCACAGCCGACAGCAGCGCGAATCCCAACATTTTGCGATAGTAAGACATAAATCAGAAAATGTAGATCGGCGTCCCGATCGAAGCCATCTTGACCAGCTGCCGCAGATCATCGGTACCGACTCTGACACATCCGTGCGTCACGTTTATTCCCAGCAAACGCTCATAAATCGTCCCGTGAATGAAAAACCCATTACCGAAGTCCAGCGCATATTCTCCCATAACATTCGGGTCGTAACGGTCCGCCTCATTCTTGGGAATCGTCTCGTTCTCCTCGATAAACGCCCAGTCCGGTTTCCGCCACCACGGTTCGTTAATCTTCTTCTTGACGGTGAAATAGCCGCGCGGCGTGTTGAAAATCCATTTCCGGTGGGTGACGCTGTCGATTAACTCGCCTCCTGATCCGGTCGAGCAGGTCGCTTCAAGGTAGACGGAATCCTCGGTGCGATAGAAAATCCTGTTGGCGTGCGTGTCGATGACAATATATGGCTTCTTCGGCTTAAATTTGTCGAGCTCTTTACGCGCTTTATCGAGTTCCTTCTTGGCCGCTTTGGCGTCCTTCGGCAGTTGCGGCAGTCCGGTATTCCCGAGCACCGCCTTTTCGGTGACATTTTCCGGAATCGGCTGATGCATCAGTTCCATCGCCACCACTACAATGATTGCCGGCGCAACCACACTCGCGATAAGTATCCAAACCCAGCGTCTCATGGCCACCTGTCCGAGCGACGAACTATGGTTACGGGCGTTCCCACGCCAACATACTGCATCAGATGATCCATCTCCCGGTCCGTAAGAGCGACACAGCCTTCGGTCCAGTCGCGGTCTCGACCGCCGTTGCCGTGAATCTCGATCAAACCGCCGATTCTGGCCCGGCGGGATATCACGCCCCGGGACTTATTCTCATTGAACCGTTGACGGTCTGCTTCGTTCGGATAATTAATGAGCAGCGCTTTGTAGTACCGGCT
>Ga0315276_10000165_pt1 | contig 53802 bp, 41 predicted proteins | sample YL17G05_0_MG_FD_204542 | JGI IMG/M metagenome (GOLD analysis project Ga0315276, IMG submission 204542) | Sediment microbial communities from Yellowstone Lake, YNP, Wyoming, USA - YL17G05_0 | ecosystem: Environmental > Aquatic > Freshwater > Lake > Sediment | place: USA: Wyoming | collected...
TCTCATACGCCACCCGTTGAGCGCCGCGAGATAGAGAAAGAGCTGTCCCATCATTGTGACGGTATAGAATGCCGAATCCCGCATCAACACCGCGTTGGAAACCAGCGTGGCGATCAAGATCGGCCCGACGGCCCAGCGAAGAAGCTTGTGCGAGATGAACTGCCACCGCCTGAACCCGGCGATCTTACCCCGAAGCTTCCACAGCCCGGCGAGGCCTCTAACGATGATGCGGATCTTGCGCTGGAACTCTTCCTGCCAGAACATGGTTGACTGCTCGAACGCCATCGCCTGGGGCTCGTAAACGACACCGTATCCCTGGGCGCCGATTTCAATGGGGATCTGGAAATCGTTGGCGACCTCGGGGTAGAGATACGGGAAGAGATCCCGCCGGATCCCGAAGATCGACCCGTTGGCGACGAGAACGCTTTGAAGAGAACTCTCGAGGACGCTGAGCATCCCCTCGTACCGCCAGTACAATCCCTCTCCCCTCGCGACCGACGTCGTGTGGCGGTCGACGTAACGGAGCTTGCCGACGACACATCCAATATCCGGATTCTCGAACCGGGAGACGAGACGCTGGAGGGCGTCCTCGGCGAACATCGAGTTGGCATCGGTGAACACCACGATCTCGTCCCGGATCGTCTTGACGACCTCGTTCAACACGGCGCTCTTGCCGGACCGAACGGGGCGGTGAAACAGCAGGACGCCGAGATCCGCGTAGTCTTCCGCGATCGCCACCGTTTGATCGGTCGACCCGTCGGAGGCGACGAGGATCGTGAGCTTGTCGTGGGGATAATCGAGAGCGAGACTGTTTTCGATCTTCTTCCGTATGACCTTCTCTTCGTTAAACGCAGAGATGAGGAGGCACACCCGGGGGCGGCGGTCGGTAGCAGGAGCGCTCCGCCCGCCTCTCTTTAGTTTACTCGCGAGAAAGAGAACGAGGGGATAACCGGCGTAGGAGTAAAGCACGAGAGCAAGGCTAGACCACAACACGAACTGCCACATGAACGTCTTCTCCCGGTCAACGACGGTCGAATCTGTGATCGAGCGATCCTAGTGCGCGTTCGTAAAACCGCGCAACCACAATAACGATTCTCTAGCAGTTCGGTATGGGCGGTCTGGTGAGTGGCTACTCAGAATCCCGGCCGCTGTCGGCGTAACCTCCTTGGGTGTGTCGTCGATCCCCGCTTTCCCGACCCTTCCGCGGTCTCCACAACGCGATAAGATTAGCCGGTCTCATCGGAGTTTTGCCAGGGAAATCCTGGACAAACCGTCAGACCGGAACCCAACCCAGAGAAAACCGTCCCCATCAATCAAGATAGACGTTACGTCTTTTCCCCGCAACCCTTGGCTCGGCGCGAGCCACCTGGTCGCCCCTTCACCCCCAACGGCAAGCCCTTTTGACGTAACGAGATACCACCTTCCACCCGAATCAAACCGAATCGTTCGAAAATCACCGTCGATCTTCGCGCCGGGGATGTCGGTCCGCCCCCAACCCCGTTCCCTCGTATGCCTCCAAACCGCTCCCCGCGTGAGCGCCACCGCCCGACCCGAACGGTCGACCGACAGATCCACCACTTCAGCCCCGTCGAACTCCTTGTTCGGGAACCGCCGCCAGAGCGATCCGTCGAACGCGAAGATCCCTTCCAATCCGGCGCCGGCCCAAATCCAGCCGTCGCCATCCACCGCGAGTCGATCCACCGCCGTCTCGGTGAGCTCGCCCGGCGCCGAGAGCCGCATCCACAGCTCGCCGTCGAAGCGATAAACCTCGCCGGACTGCGAGCCGGCCCAGAGACTCCCCGCCGAATCGAACGCGAGCGACGCGAAAAGGGGCGGACGGGGATCCACGTCGGGGACGACTTCCTCCCACCCGCCGGCACCACTTCGGTAGAGTCCCCACCGGCTCGCCACCCAAACACCGCCGTTCGGAGACACCGAAATAGCAAGAACCGAACCGAAGTCTTTCTCCGTGGTGAAGGCGGGGGCATTGTTCTGGATGGAAAGAAGATACGGGCCGTTTGCCAGGTATTTTCGGCCACCCGGCGCTTCCGCCGCCGACCCGATGTAGCCGCTCGCCAGATCGGACGGGATGGAAATTTTCCGCACCCCCCGGTCATCGGCGGCAGCGATCACGCCATCGGCCGACCCGAAATAGACGATCCCGCTCGCGCCCACGTGAAGGGACCTCCAGCGGGCGTTCTCGATCGCCTCGTCCCCATCTCCGAGACGCGTCCACACCCCATCGCGATGACGCCCGATCCCGCCGCGGTTCCCTGCCGCCCAGAGCGAACCGTCTTTCGCCAGACCGATCGCCGCGATCTCTCTGCCATCGATAATCGCCGTCGATGAGACCTCCCGCGCTCGCGTGCCATCGAACCGGGAAACGCCGCTCCCCGCGACGAGGACGTAGAGATCCGGAGCGGAGCGCTCCCACGCGGTCTCCATTTCGAGCGCCGGACCCGCGGAACGGGCGAGATCCCGGACTTCCCCCCGGGGGAGTCCCGAGCCGGCCCGGAAACTCACCCACGCCGAGTCGAGCCGCGCGCACAGCCCGAGCGACGTCGCGTAGAAGATCGATCGTTCGTCGACCTCCTCGATACGGAACACCTTGTCGTCGATGAGCGAATCGGCCGTGGTGATCCACGTGATCCCCGTGCGATCGATCCTCGCCGCGCCGTGGCCGTAGGTCCCCACGTGGATCGATCCCGATGGTCCCGATCCCACGTAGCGGACGTCGGCGAACCGGCCGACGGGCTCGATCGAGAGCCGTGCTCCCCGCGTCCGACGGCAGACGTCGACACCACCGTCGGTCCCGATGTATATCCTCCCCGACTCCCCGTAAAACGTCCTCGCCGAGTTGTCGGCAAGACCGTCCAACACCGTTAGCGTCGAGACGACCTCGCCGGTGAGCGCGTTGACGAGTAGAACGCCGCCGTTGGTCGCGACCCACAGCGTGTCGCCGTCCTCATAGAGCGCTCTTACGTCGGAGTTATTCGTGAAGTAGATCCACCCGTCCTGCGGTTCGGACGCGCGGCTCGGGGAAAACAAAACGGAACACAACACGGCGAACAACGGGAAAACCGCGGATATGCGCGGAGCCCGGCCCATCGGGTTACGCGACCCCCGCTCGACGGGCGTGAGATTCTATTTCGCGGAGAAGCTCTCCCACGTTTTTCTCCGGTGAAAACTCGGCGAGCGAGCGCTCGTATCCGTTATCCGCGAGCCTCGCGCGAAGCCCGTCGTTCGCCAGGAGGCGCGCGATGCAATCGGCGAGCGCGTCCGCGTCTTCAACGGAAAAGATAAGACCGGTCTCTCCGTCCGTGACCACTTCGGGGATCCCGCTGACAGGGGCGGCGATCACCGCGGTCCGGGAGAGCCACGCTTCCGGAATCACCGTGGGAAGTCCGTCACGGACACCCGAGGCGGTGATTCGTGAGGGGACTACCAACACGGCGGCCTCCGCGAGATGCCGCGCGAAATCGAGGTGTCGATAATAACCCGGCATCTCGGTCTTGTCCTCTATCCCCAGGGCGCGGACGAGCTCGGTCAAACGGGCGCGCTCCGGGCCGTCGCCAAGGATCCGGAGACGAAACGCGACATTGCGTTCGGCAAGAATCCCGGCCGCTCGAACCAGCACGTCGAATCCCTTCTGGGGTTTGAGGTTCCCGGCGGCGAGAACGAGCGGCTCTCCGGCCGGACGCTCCGATTTCGGGAGGGGGTGAAACACGACGCTGATGCGTATCATTCTGAATTTCTCCGGATCGACCTCGGGTGCCCGTCGGCGCAAGTGACGGATCCCGTCGTGGTGCACGACGACGACGAGATCGGCGTCGCGGAGTTTTCGCCGGTGAAGCGGATCCCGCCACCCGAGCGTGTTGATATGGATATCGAACGCGTGATAGCGGATCGAGAAGCCCGTCCCGAGGAGCCGCGACCCGATCCAGGCGATCGTCGCCGGCGATGAGCCGAAATCAGCGTGAAGGTGGGTGACGCCGTGCTTACGCGCATCGGCGAGAAAAGGGAGCGAGATGAGAAAAACGGCGGCGTTCTTGACCCAATAGACGGGGTTCGATTTGGAAGCCCACGCAAGGGCGAACGCGGATTGCGCCAGACGCCGCGGACTTCGAGTACAGAAGAAAAAAAGCGCTGCGAGGATTCGGCCGCACGACCAGGTGACGATTTCCGACGGTATCTCGCTAACGCGCTCCGGCTGGGTCACCCGCCCCCTCGATCGGTAGAAAGAGTAGATCCGGGTGTCGGGGCGGCAGCGAAGAACCTCAACGATCTCGTTGATCTCGAAAGTCAACCGGTACGCGTGAGAGGCCACGTAACCAAGCCTGAACGGGGTGGACCCGCGGACATCTGCTACAGGTGTATTTGTCATCGCTCGTAGGCGGTCTCGTCGCGCGGGCCCCCGACCGCGCAGAGGAGTTGGGAGCCGGGATTCGCGCGCGATTATATGGACCGCCGGGGCGGTCGTCAAGAAGAACGCTCCGAACGCTCCGGACGATGGGACGCCCAAAAGCTCTGTACGAATCGATGACTATTCAATACTCTTGCGGCGTGGGAATGGAACTTGCCGTCATCGTCAATCCTCACGCCGGCCGCCGGACCGCGGTCTGGAAAGAACCCGCGTTGCGCGCAGCCCTGGGACCGTTGGGGATCGGCGTGTCGGTCCACGTCACAAGAGCCCCCGGGGATGCCCGGCGTCTGGCAAAGGAGCTCGCCGGCCGCGCCGGCGTCATCGGCGTCATCGGCGGCGACGGAACCGTCCACGAAGTGGTCAACGGAATCGTTCCGCACCGCGTTCCGATCGTCCTGATTCCCTCTGGATCGGGCAACGATTTCTCGAGTCTCATCGCATGCCCCGGAAATCTCCGGGAACTCGCCGAGGTCATCGAGAACGGTTGGGGCGCCGAGCTCGACATCCTGAACTTCGGCGACCGCTTCTGCGTGAATTCCGCCGGTCTGGGTTTCGAAGGGCTCGTCAACCGCATGAGCCACGATCTCGCCCGGATCGGGGGACGGACGAGATACGCCCTCGCTTTACTGAGAGCTCTCAGGTCGTTTCAACATCCCCACTTCAAGATCACGACCTCGCGCGGAGACGAAATCTCGGGCGAGATGCTCCTCGTGAGCATCGGAAACGGCCGCCGCACCGGCGGCGCATTCTATCTCACTCCCCGCGCCTTTCCCGACGACGGTCTCATCGACGTGTGTATCATCGAGCCGATGAGTCGGGCGAGGATGCTCTTCATCCTTCCGCGCGCGCTCAACGGGTCCCACGTCGCGAGAAAGGAAGTGCGTCTGCTCCGCGTGGCATCGCTCGCCGTCGAAGCGACAGCGGCGTACCCGATGCACATCGACGGAGAGTACGTCGAAGCCGGTCCCCAACGCCGGGAGATCACGGTGGTGCCGGGAGCGTTGAGAATCCTCTGCCGCCCATCGCGCGCGAACATTTTGTCGAAAGAGTTGAAGAAGATCCTCTAGCGTGGTCGCGGCTCCGGGCGAAGCGGGCGCAGGGCCGGGGCCGCACCCACCCGCGGCGGGTGATCCTCGCCCGGTCGTGCACAAAGGGCCGGGGAGGACCCATCCGTCGCCCACGACCGCATCAACTATCCAATGGAGGAGATTCCCGAAATGTTCATTCGCTGTGCAGAGCGCGGGGGCCATCGCCAGATGGTCCGGTCTGGTGGGAGCTCGCAAACCCGTTCACACGGTACGCGGCCCATCCCGGCACCTTTTTCCCTTCGACCTGCATCATCGGCTGGAGTCCGAGAAGAACAAGCGGATCGCCCGACCTCGCTCGTTCGAATCGGCCGGTGAGAAAGAGTTCGAGCACGTTCCTGTTGTCCACCACCACGTCGATCCCCTCTTGACGGAGGTAATCGCTCAACCTCCCCCCCTTGAGCGCCGCGAGCGCGTCCCGGTTCACCTTGCCGTCCAGGTTGATGACACGCCGGTTCGAGAAATACCCGATGGCGCCGCTTTGGAAAACGCCGATCGTGTCGTCGGGGAAGGTATTCTCGTTCACCCACCGCGCCACGTCGTAGAAACAGTACACGCGATGAGATCTGCACGCGCACGTATACGCCATGTATCCGAAAGCGCCGACGTACACGGCGAGAATCACACCCGCCACCACCCGCGCGGGTGTGGCGCCGGCCGGAACCCGTCGAAGCCCCTCCTCCAGGAGAAGCCCCGCGTAGATACACAGGACGAAGTAGACCGGGTAGTAGTAGCGGGTAAAGAAGAACACTCCAAAAACGTACAGAGAGTAGGCGGCGATGATGACGGCTACGAAAACGAGCAGGAACTGTATTTCATCGAACCCGCGGACAATGAGGTCTCGCTTCCTCGCGACAACCAGGTAGACGAAAACCGCCACCAAGGCGAGCCCAACGACGTCGGCGACGAGTATCACCGTGTTCTCCGCGCCAAGCCCGATCCCGAGCTTCTCCGCACCGCGGAAAAACGCGTGTACCGGCGGCGAGAGCTTTAAAACCGAGAGAGTGTGGACGACGTGGCCCCAGATGAAACCCGCGGTAGGACCCGAAGAGGCCAACTGTGTCGACCCAAGTCCGAAGAGCGGTGCGTAAGCGAGCGACAGGTAACGGGTGGCGGTGCCGCTGTCTTGGAGTACGCTCCGCATCACGAACACGTTGTAGACGAGCCACGGGCTGTAGGTCACCACGGCCGAGGCGAAGGCGACGGCAACGCCCCTCAACGCGTGGGTTGTCGCGCCCCTGCGCCGAAGGACGAGGAGATAATCGAGGGCGACGACGAGGGCGAGAAACACGAGATCGACCCGCGCGAGAACGCCTAGCCCGACCAGCACCCCCAGGGCCACGAGGTCCTTACCCCGCGTTTTCTCGACCGGTCTCACACGGCTCAGGTAGAAATAGACGATGGATGCGAAAAGAATAAGCGCAAGCGAAGTCTCCAGCCCGTTCGCCGCCTGTCGCGTCACCACCGGCGAAAACGTCCAGATCGCGGCGGTGACGGCGGCGATTTTCACCGACGCGTACCGCGCGACGATCCTATAGAGGAGGAGGGTGGAGAGAGCCGTAAACACGGCCGACAAAGCGAGGGCGGCGTAGATAGGCGCGACGAGGTTGGAACGGAACAGCCAGTAGAACGGAGCGATGAGAAAAACGTAGAGCGGCTGAAAACCGTTCGTGGGGTGGACGCCGTCGAAGCTCGGCCCTTGTCCGGCGGCGATGTTCTGGGCGATCTTGAACGCGTAGAAGCTGTCGTCGTAAAGAAACCCGTTCTCGGCCAGCACGGTGAAGCTCTGGCCGGCGACGGCCAGGTGAAAAGCCAAGGCCGCGCCGACAAGGCCGATGACGATCAGCCTCTTTGTGAGGGATGACATTTAATTTTTTCTCAATATGTTAGCAGTTTGTTCCCTTGGTTCCCTTTGGTAGAAGGACATTCTGTGACGGGTGTAATTGTACCCCAAAATGCCTCGGTTGTCAAACCGGTTTACTTCGACAGGTTGGTTGAAGCCGCCGAGCTAATACTCTATCAAGACTGAATTTGCCCCATTGGGCTCAACCCGGATGAAGGGGACGGGGTCGTCGAGTACGTAGACGGGAGAGATCCTGGCAGGCGGGCGGGCTTTCAAACCTTTGTCCCAGTGAAAAAGGAGAACGAAAGGGTCCCACTCTTCGCCGGTATCGACCTGGATCCTGTCGAAGGAGGCGCTCACCCGGCGCGCCCCGCCCGTCGTGAAGGAGGGCGGGCGATTCACATCCCAGAGGGTGTACCGGCGGGACTTCCATACCGCCTCGAGAGGCGCCGCTCCACTCTCGCTCCAAGCCGCCGGCACGCCCGTCGTGTCCGACGCCACCGAGGCGACAAACTCCTTGGCCTCCGGGCTCGCCGCGACGATCCATCGGACGTTGTAAACCTCCAGATACGTCCGAAACTCGGCGGCCGTGATCTCCCCGAGCGGTTTGCCCATCGTAAGGTCTTTTTGAAACGTCGCGAAGTGGTGCTGGAGGAAAGTGAACGGGTACGGGCCTCCGATCTGTTGGACACCTGTGTAGAGAGGCAATAGACCGGGGACGTGGGACTCTCCGTACAGGGCGGCCGGACCGTCCTCGATCATCAACCGCCCCGAAGGATCTACGCGCCGTCCGATCTCCTCGATCAGTTCGCGCACTTCCGGCGCGTGGGTCGTCGTCAATCTGTGTTTGTATCCGGTCCGAGCCGAGAAGAAGGAGAGTACGACAGGGCTCACCAACAACACGATCATCGCCGCGGTTTCGATCGGTCTGAGCCCCGGTGCCCGCGACGACCACCGGCCCCAGCGGTCGAGCGCAAGACCGGCGCCGACGCCGGCGAGCGGACCCGCGAAGATCAGCGCGGCGAACAAGAAACGTCCCGGTTCGAGGTCCCTCAGACCCGGGATGTAAACGCCGTACGCCGAGATCGAGAGGAGAAAAAGGAATGCCGCGGAGACTGTCACCGCCGTCGGGACCCGCCCCCCCTTCGCCAACCGCAACGCCCCCGGGAGCGCGAGCGCGATGAGTCCGAGCGCCGGGAGACATCCCGGCTTGAACAAGACGCGGACGAGCGCGAGCGCCCCGGATGTCTGAAAGAACGCTTTTGTCGCAGTCTTCACCTGGGCGTACTCGAAGAGCGGAACGATCCAGATCGAGTTCACGACGATGACGATGACGCACCACACCACGAACAAGAGGAACTTCCGGAGCGTGATCTCCCGGTGATCGCACAGCAAAAGACACGCGTAAGGCACGGCGAGTATCACGACGGCCGTCGGGTGGATGAAATAGGCGACGGGTCCGAGGATGAGCCACCAGACGGCCCGGCTATTTTCGAGAAACCGTTGAAAAAGCCCGGCGACGAGGATCGAGAAGTGGCTCACGCAGACAAAATCGAACATCCCCGCGTACCTGAAGTGCGATCCCAGCGGACGCCCCCAGTGCCAGTAGACGAGAAGGAGAGCAACGGAGAGGATCGCCTCCTTTTCCGTTAGCCGAAGACACCGGGATCCCGCGTAGACGGTGAAGACCATCGATAAGTAGCATCCCAGGATGAAAAACTTCATCACCCGGGCCACCTGAGCCGCTGGAAACGGCGCGCAAACGATCTCGAGCATCTTGACGTCGATGTCGAATAACCCGCTGGGAAACCCCGCCATGAAATGCGGGTCGTAAGCGTGGAGACGTCCGGTCTCGAAAAACACCTCGTTCGCCCGCCTGGCCTGGTAGTAGTGGAACGCGTGATCGAGGGTGATGACGGGTCTGTCGTTTACGACGTCCGCGGGGGGAAAGAAAAAGAGCGTCGCCAGTACGTGCACGGCGAAGAGAACGGCGAGGAGAGCCCATTTGTTCTCTCTCGCGAAACCGTCCGATAAGAAACTTCGATCAGCGCTTTTCTCGAGGCGCCGACGTCTGATCAAAAAGGCGCCGACGCCCCACCCTAGCGACGACGTTCCAACGAGGAGCAGAGCCACGTGCCCCCACGAAGGCACCCGGTCCCCAACGGGGTCGAGCGCGCTCGCAACGAGGAGAACCGTCCCCAGCAAAGCCAGAGAGAGGTCTTGCTTTCGAAAATGCGCGGGATTATCGTTTGTCTTTCGCATAAACTCGCACGACGATCATCCGCCGAAAATCAGCCGGTCGAATCGGTCCATGAGCAACGGTCTCAGAATAACCGTATTCAGCGCGCTCTGCCTGATCTGGAGCTCCACCTGGATCATGATCAAGGTGGGACTCGAGGGGGCGCCGCCGGTTACCTCGGCGGGTCTTCGGTTTATCATAGCAGCTGCCATAATTTTTTCAATTCTCCTCATCCGGCGGATTCCGCTACCCCGTACGAAGAGGTTTGTTTGGCTCTCGGTTTATCTCGGACTCTTCCAGATGGGGTTCCCCTACGCGCTCGTCTACTGGGCCGAACAACACATCGCGTCGGGATTGACGTCGATCCTCTTCAGCACGATGCCGTTCACGGTCGCGATCCTCGCGAGGATCATTCTCGGGGACCCGCTCACCTTGCGCAAGCTCGCCGGCATCTTCATCGGCACCTTTGGAACAGCCGTGATCTTCTGGGACGGGCTCTCGCTCGGCGGGCCCCAGAGCGTCTGGGGGATCTCGGCGGCGCTGGGGAGCGCCTTCTTCGCGAGCCTCTCGTCGGTGATCGTCAAACGGTACGCCGAGTCGTACCACCCGATGGCTTCGATCTTCCTTCCCATGCTGATCGGCGGGGTCCTGCTCACCGCGGGCGGGCTCGTCATCGAGGCAAACCGCCAGGTGAGGTGGGACGGGGCCACCGTGGGGAGCATCCTCTATCTCGCGGTGTTGGGGTCGGTGGTCGCATTCGCTCTGTACTACTGGATCATCAAACACATCGACGTCACCGTGCTTTCTTATCAGACTTTCATCATCCCGATTCTCGCGTGTCTCATTGGCTGGATTTTTCTGAGGGAAACGGTTACAATCAACACCGCTTTCGGCGGCGGCCTGATTCTCGTGGGGATCGCGCTCGCCACGTTTCGTTTCTCCCGTCACAAGGGGTCCGGGCGTGTTGGATTTCGAGACGCGGATTGAAACCGCCGCGCAGCTTCTCCACGGCGCCCGTTCGGTCGTGGTGTCGACCGGGGCGGGGATGTCGAAGGAAAGCGGGATCCCGACATTCAGGGACGCGCCAAACGCGCTGTGGGACAAGTTCGATCCGGAGAAACTCGCCACCCCCGAAGGTTTTCTCCAGGATCCGCCGCTGGTGTGGCGGTGGTACGAGGAACGCCGGCGTATGATATCGAAGATCCAGCCAAACGCGGGGCATTTCGCAATCGCCCGTTTGGAGGGCCACTTCGATCGTTTTGTCGTGATCACGCAGAACATCGACGATCTCCACCGCAAGGCCGGGTCGACAAACGTGGTCGAGATGCACGGGAACATTTTCCGTTACAAATGTTTCGACATGGACCATCCCGTGGACGAACTCCCCCGCGGGGACGACGTGCCGCCGAGATGCACGTGCGGTTCGATGGTCAGACCCGATGTCGTCTGGTTCGGCGAGGTCCTCCCGCAGAGCGCGCTCGAGAAAGCCTTCGCGGCGATCGAGACGTGCGATGTGATGCTCGTCGTCGGAACGTCCGGGATCGTCTTCCCCGTCGCCGGTTTCCCGGCGCTCGCCCGGAGAGCGGGCGCGAAGATCGTGGAAGTCAACCCCGAGGAGACGTCGATCACGCCGCTGTGCGACGTGTTTGTAAAGGGGCCGGCGGGAAAGGTTCTTCCGATTCTCGTCGAGAAAACCGTCATATTGAGGTCGCCATGACGTTTTGTGAGCACGAGCAACGCTCCGAGCGCCGCCTGGAGCGCTTCGCGCTCCTCGCCGGGCTCGTCGCCGGTTTGGCGCTCGCGGCGATTCCCGCGCCGAGCGAGGCGCGGATCATCAAGAGCCTCACCCCCCAGCCTTTCTTCTTCTCTCCCGCCAGAGGGGACAGCTTGACCCTCAGGTACGAGATCGAGGACACGGCCGCCGTTTTTCTTTTTGTTCTCGAAAAAAATTCAGCCACCGTCGTCGATACGCTCCTCGCCGGAGTGGAGCGGCTGAGCGAGATCCAGTACAGCGCGGTGTGGCGCGGCGCGTACTTCGACGGGACGCCGGCGCCGGAAGACACTTTTATCGCGCTCATCCGGGCGGAGAGCGCCGCGGAAACCGACTCGCTCTTCTCGCAGCGTTTCTTCATCGACGCGACGACACCGCAGATCTTCATCACTTTGGTCGACCCGGGGCTCGTCGCGCCGGGATCGTCCGACCCCGCCGCCTCCCCGGACGTCGAGGTGACCTACACCGTGTCGGACCCGCCGCCGGGGGACAGCGTCGAAGTAGACGTGGTGGTGTACGGACCCGAGGGGGATCTCGTCCAGGCGCTACCCGAAAAGCTCGTCGCCGCGATCGGATCCGCCAAATCGGTATGGAACGGCGAGAGCGCCACGGACGACGGTCTCCACAAGATCGAGCTCACCGTGAGGGACCGCTCGTCGAACTCGGCGAGCGCGAGGGGCTATGTCGACGTCGACATCGCGGGACCGGCCGTCGACTTCACGAACCTCCCGGACGATACGACGACCCGCGTCGTACCGGACAGTCTCTTCGGGTGGGCGTGGGACCGGAGCGGCGTGAGAGACACGGTGTGGGTCGAGTATCCGGGGAGCACCGTCTTCGTACCGGCCCCTTCGAATTACATTCGAGCCGATACGGTCTTCTTCGCGGTCGGCCTGAAGGACTCGATCGCCGCAGAAGGCAAATATTCCTACCGGGTGAAGGCGATCGATAAACCCGGACAGGTGACGTTCAAGGAGTTCGAAATCACCTGGGACGCCACCGCGCCCGCCGCGCCGGTGCTCGCCGAGCCGCCGGCGGTCTGGCATTCGCCGGACCTTCTCCTCGACGGAACCGTGGGAGGAGGCCTCGCCGACGTGATGCGGATCTACCGGAACGACGCCCTCGCGGACACGATCTTCCCCAATATCGAGGGCCAGTGGCCGTACCTTCTCGCCCTGGAGCGCGGGACCAACCGGATTTGGGCGGTGCTCGTCGACGGAGCGGGCAACGTAAGCGAACCTTCGAATACCATCGAGGTGAAGTTCGACCCCTCTGCGGGACTCTACATCCCGCAGCCGTTCCACCCCGGCGACGCGTTTCAGTTCAACGTATCGGGGGTCGAATTCGGCGTCAAGGTGCGCGTGTACGACATGAGCGGCAACCTCGTCCGCGTTCTCACCGAGAGTTGGGCGGGAGAGTTCGTGTCGATCCCGTGGGACGGGCTCAACGGGGATGGAGTGAAAGTGCACAAAGGTCCTCTCGTCGCCGTCGCGTACGTGGATTCGTCGACCGGGAAGCGCGAGCCTATCCGCAAGATTTTTTTGTTCGAACCGTGACGTGAGATGAAGGCAAAATGAGACTCTCCATCCTACTGTTCGCAAGCGCGGTCGCGCTCGCCGGGACGTTTTCTCCCGCCGCGGCGGGTTATTCTCGAGGGGGCGGGTTTATCGCGCCCGGGTACGGCGCGAGGGCATGGGGAATGGGAGGGGCCGCGGTGGCCGCGGGGGCGGACGAAGGGGCGGTTTACTGGAACCCCGCCCTTCTCTCTCTCGTCGAAAGGGGACGCATCGGGTTCTCCTATGTCAACCTCGTTCCGGGAACCGACGCCCGTCACTCGTATCTCGCCTACGCCCGCGCCGTCAAAGAGGGCGTCCTCGACGGCCCGGGGCTCGCGTACGCGGAGCATGCGATCGGTCTTCTCTACGGCAATCTGATGCTCGAGCTGTCCGACGGCCGGAAATATACCGAAAACTCGCTCACCCTCGCCTACGCCTATTCGCCCGAGTATTTTGTTTCGATCGGCGCGAGCATGGGTCTTCTTCTATCGTCGAGCGACATCGGCGAATTCGATGCCAAGGGGACGACGCTTACCGTGGGGCTGCGCGTCGTCCTGCTGGAGGATCTCACGCTGGGTCTCGTCGGGCGGCACCTGTTCTCGCGCGTCATGTTCGACTCGGGGGAGGATTACAACCTCGACCGCTCGTTCACGCTCGGCGCGGCCTTTAGACTGCTCGATAACGCGACGGTAGAGGGAGATCTCGTCGCCGCCTACGGCGGGATCGCCCGTGTCGTTCTTGGATGCGAGGGGCGGTTCTTTTCCGACGTGCTCGCGCTGCGCGGCGGGATATCGAGCGTCATCGCGGGGGAGGGTCGAACGCTCCCGCACATGGGTATCGGCGTGCGGCTACGACGCGTCGACCTCGACTACAACGCGAACTTCGACGGCAGCGAGGCGTTCGACGACACGCACCGCTTCTCCCTCGCCGTGGGACTCTAGCACCCCGTGCGCGCCACCCCGGAAAAGATCTCGGATGTCCTCCTCGCGGTGTCGTTCTGCGGGCTCGCTTTCTTTATACCGTTTTCGATCTCCGGGGCGAACACCTTTATCATGATCGGTTTCCTCGGCGTCATCGTCGGGGTGCTCGCGGTCCCATCCGTTCGCGAGCGGTTCGCGAGCATAAGGCGGGACCCGATGCTCGCCGCCTCTGCGCTCCTCGTCGTATCCGCTCTTCCATCGGTCTTCATCTCCGAGAACCTCCAACGCGCGTTGAGGGATTGGAAATCCTACTGGCTCCTCGCGATCTATTTCCTTGTCGCGTACGGGATGCGGTCGTGGCGCGACCGCCGGGCGGCGTTCTGGATCCTCTTCGGATCGGCGTCGCTGTCCTGTCTGGTCTCCGTGGCGCAGTACCGCGGGGGGATCGATTTCTCGTTCATCCACGTCGCGCCAAAACCGCGGCCGGCGGGGACGCTTTTCATCATGACCTTCGCGGGGATCCTCTATCAGCTGATCACGGTGAATTTCGCCGTCCTCTTCCATCGGGGACGTTTCTCGCGGCTCGAATGGCTGCTCTCCGGAGGTCTCATGCTCCAGGTAGTCGGGCTTTTTCTCACGCTCACGCGAGGGGCGTGGGTCGCGCTCGCGGGCGGGCTCGCCGCGGCGACGGGTCTCCTGAAGAGACGAGGCGCTTTCGTCGTCGCCGCTGTTCTTCTCGCCGTGGTCGTGGGGTTTGCCGCCGGCGACGCCCGCGTGCGGCGCAAAGTCGTCTCGATCCCCCGTCTCGTCCACGGACCGACCGACGTCAACGTCTCCACCCGCTTCGTTCTCTGGGACGTCGCCTGGGACTTGATCAAACGCCACCCCGTTCTCGGCGTCGGAATGGGCGACTTCACGATCGAGGCGGAAAAGCTCATCGGCGACCGGCACGTCGAGACCGCGACGGACTCGCACAACGTCTACCTCCAGGTCCTCGCGACGCGCGGTCTCGTCGGGTTCATTCCGTTCGTGTACTTCTGGGTCGTTCTTCTGAGGTGTCTCGCGCGCTCAAGGCCTCCCGCCGGCGTCCATACCGCGTTCGGCCGTCACTTCGCCGCCGGCGTGTTCGCCGCCGCGGTCGCGTTGCTCATCGGCGCTCTCACCGAGAACAACATCGATGACAGCGAGGTCTTCATCGCGTTCATGTTTCTCGCGGGAATGGCGAAGAGCTTTACCCTCCACCCCGATCCCGACAATCCCCGGCCCGGCGGCCGAGGCTGATCAGCGCGCATCCCGCCGCATCCGCAGACGCGTGACCAACCGCCACGCGGCGTCCGCCGCGAACATCGCCATCACCGGCTCGATCGGGATCCGCATGCGGAGCGATCCGTGGAAGACGAGAGAGACGAACGTGTGAACGACGACAAGCCCGCCGAAGAAGAGAATTCTGCCCCTGCTTTTCCAACCCGCTATGAGCCCCACGACGAAGAGAGGTATGACAAAGATCGAGTACACCAGCCCCAGGTCGAGCGAACTCGCGATTGCGCCGAGAGGACTGTCCTTATTCCACCACCACCCGCTCTTTACACCGCTTAGGCCCGCGTCGCTTCGAAAACGCCAGAAACGGGCGAACTTCCTCCACACCAGAAGCGGGACCCGCCCCTTGTTGTCGCGGAGAAACTCAAGGCCCATCGCGCGGGCCGCTTCGTCCTTCTCGATCTCGGGTTTCGACTTGAGCTCGTCGTAACCGGGGAGCATGTGGAGCGGCGCCACTCCCCCGTAGTACTGTGGGTACTGGAGGACCGCGGCGTTGTTTCCCTGGTAGAACGTGATGCCCCCGTGCGTGGTGGAGAAGATCCACCTGCCGAACGCGGCGTGGTTGCGCGCCGCCCATGGGACCAGCGTGAGAAAAACCGCCGCCAGAAGAAGCGCGCCGCGTTGGAGCCGGCGCCGGATCGCTCCGCCGCCAAAGAAGAGAACGGCAAGGGCGATCCAGAGCGCCGCAAGCGAAGCCGTCGGACGGCAGAGGTCGGCGAGACCCAGGACCACCCCGCCGAGAACGACGCTCCCCCAGGATCCCGGCTCCTCCATCCCTTTCGCCGCCACGAGCACGCCGGTGAGAAGCAGGAGGATATAGAGGTTTTCGGTGAGGAGGTAGGCGCCCGCGAAGATAAGAAACGGGTTTAAGGCAACCAGGCAACTGGCTATCCACGCTGCACCTACGGCGAAGAACCTCCTGGCCGCGAAAAACACCAACGGGACGAGACACACGCCCAGGATCACCTGAAAAATCCTCCCGGCCGCCGGAACGTCGCCGAATACGCGATAGAGACCGGAAAGGACCACCGGGTAGAGCGGCGGCCGGCGCGCGGTCAGTTGGCCGTTCTCGAGACGGAAACCTTCGCCGTGAGAGAGGTTCGCCGCAATATGATGGTAGTCGATTTCGTCGCCCGCGGGCGCGCGGTCCAATCCCACGACAAAGGCGAGAAACACGAGCCGCGCGGCGAGGGCCGCCGCCATGACCAACGCGAGAGCGATGAGCGTTCGCTTGCCCAGTGGGATCACTCCGTTCGACGATACTTCTGTGACTACCGAGTTGTGGCGCCGCCGGTCGAAAACCATTCTACCAGCGATTCCCCCCCACGGCAAATACCCGATTTCGGGGACCGGACCGAAGTGTCCTCACCGGGGAATTTTGCTTCCCGAATCCGCGGCGTTCGGACTACATTCGCGCTCGTCCCCCGTTTGGGATCCGGAGCGACCCCCCGCGCGCCGTCGAAGAGGAGCGGCGGTGGGATGAACCGCGACGAGACGCGTTTCGATCCCGCGTGCGCCTTTGCGGAGGAGGTTGTGGTCGGCATGACGGCGAACACTTTTATGAGACGAATCAACCTGGCCGGCGTTCTCGCCGCCCTCTCGATCGGGGGGATTCTCCTCGGCGCGGCAATCGGGTGCGCCGGCTTCAACCGCTCCGGCGACCCGGCGTTCGGCGGCGACAACCGAGACTTTATGAACGAACAGGCGGAGGTTCTTGCGAAGATCGAAGGGGCGAGAGTCGAGCGGCTCGATGACGGGATCAAGGTCACGTGGGACTCGAGGATGCTCTTCGATTTCGATTCCGCCATGCTCAAACTGGAATCGGAGGAAAAGATCGAGAGGCTCTCCGATGTCCTCGTCAGGTATCCCGGCACCGACATCGTAGTATCGGCCCACACGGACAGCATCGGCGCGGACGATTACAACCTGAAGATGTCCGAGCGGCAAGCGCTATCGCTCGGAGAGTATCTCGTCGAAGCGGGAGTGGCCCCGTCGCGCGTCGAGACGCGCGGCTACGGGGAAGGTCATCCCATCGCCTCGAACGCCACCGACGAAGGCCGCCGCGTCAACCGCCGTGTCGAGATCGAGATCCGGCAGGGGCGCGGATCCGAAGACGCAAAACGGGGGACGCGGTAAGCGAGGGTGAGCCCCGCCCCAACGTCCCCCGTACAAGATACCCCCCGGTCCTAGCTCAACTCGGAGATCAGCTTCGCCTGGGTGAAGAGCGCGAGATAATCGCGCCCTCCCGCTTTGCTGTCGGTCCCCGACATGTTGAACCCGCCGAACGGATGAACGCCGACGAGAGCGCCGGTGCACTTGCGGTTGTAGTAGAGATTCCCCACGTGGAACTGGTCGCCGGCCTTGGTAAGGCGGTCCCGGTTCGTCGAGTAAACCGCGCCCGTGAGCCCGTATTCCGTGTTGTTGGCGATCCGCAGCGCGTCATCGAAATCCTTCGCCTTGATGCACGCGAGCACCGGACCAAAGATCTCTTCCTGCGAGATCCGCGCGTCGGGGGCGATACCGGCGAAGACCGTCGGTTGGATGAAATATCCGCCTCCCGCCCCGCGCATCCCGCCGTGGACGAGATCGCCTTCGCTTTTGCCGATCTCGATGTAGTCGAGGATCTTTTCGCAGGCCGCCTCGTTCACCACCGGCCCCATATAGATGTCCTTCGACTTGCACGGCGGCCCCTGCTGGAGCTTCTCCGTCTCTTTGACGACGGCTTCCACGAACTTGTCGTAGACGCCCGCGTGGACGATCGCGCGCGAGCAGGCCGAACACTTCTGTCCCTGGAAACCGAACGCCGCTAAGACGACGCCCTTGACCGCCGCGTCGAAGTTCGAGTCCTTGTCAACGATGATCGAGTCCTTGCCGCCCATCTCGAGAATCGCCCGCTTGATCCAGATCTGTCCATCGTGGACGCTTGCCGCGTGCTCGTTGATGCGTAGCCCGACCTCTTTCGAACCGGTGAACGCGATGAAACGGGTCATCGGGTGCTGGACGATGTAGTCGCCGACCTGGGCGCCGCTGCCCGGGATGTAGTTGACGACTCCCGCGGGGAGCCCGACTTCTTCGAGAAGCTCGATGAACTTCGCGGCGATCACCGGAGCGTCGCTCGAGGGCTTGAGGAGAACCGTGTTGCCCGCCACGAGCGACGCCGTGGTCATCCCCGCCATGATGGCGAGCGGGAAATTCCACGGGGGAATCACCGCGCCTACGCCGAGCGGGATGTAGCGTAGCTCGTTCTTCTCCGTCGGAATCCGCGTGAGGGGTTGCTCTCCGCCGTAACGGATCGCCTCGCGTCCGTAGAACTCGAGAAAATCGATCGCCTCGGCGGTGTCCCCGTCCGCCTCGGCCCAGCTCTTCCCCACCTCGTACACCATCCATGCGGAGAACTCGTGTTTGCGTTCCCGCATCTTGGCCGCGGCTTTGAAGAGGTACTCGGCGCGCTTCTCGGGCTTGACGAACCTCCACGTCTCGAACGCGCGGAGGGCGGCTTGCATCGCCTCTTCACCGTCCTCCTTGGTCGCCTTCGCCGCGTATCCGACGACGGTCTTCGGGTCGGACGGATCGAGCGAACGAATCCTGTCTTGCCTTTTCTTGTGTTTCCCGTCGATAATGAGGTCGTACTCCTTGCCGAGCTCGGAGGAGACCTTCGAAAGCGCCTTCTTGAACGCGTCGGCGGGTTCGGGGGTGCCGAAGTTCGTAAGGGGCTCGTTCTTGAATTCAGAAAGCATAGTCACTCTCCCTTGAGACAGCGGATCAACCGTACATCGCTGCGAAAAAAGTGATCGGTGGTTGAGTGATGAAAGTACCGCGTCCGCGAAAAAGCGGCACCGGGGACTATATTCCAAAATGCCGCGAGTGTAAACCCCCATTCGACCGGCGCGGGTGGAGGCGCTCCCCGTGAGAACCCACACCGTCGAACAGGCCGTCCGTTACGCCGAAACGGACCGCATGCGCTTCGTCCACCACTCCACGTATCTCCTCTGGTTCGAGATCGGGAGAACCGGCCTTCTCGCGGCGGCGGGCTTTCCGTACAGAGAGCTCGAAGAGTCGGGGACGCTCTTCCCCGTGATCGAATTCGGCTGCCGCTTCACGGGTTCGGCGGACTACGGCGACACGGTCAAGATCGAGACGCGAATCTCGAGTCTGCGGAGCCGTTCGGTCGAATTCTCTTATAGGATATTCAACGGGGGGAAGATCATCGTCACCGGGATGACCCGGCACGTCGCCATGGACCATGGACAAAAAGCCAAACGGCTCCCCGAGGCGCTCCTGCGCGCCCTCGAAGAGTACGTCGACATCAGAAACGGATCGTGAAATCCATGAGGTCCTCTTCGTCGTCTTCCCAACGGGTGTCGACTTCTTCGACCCGCGCGGACGGGGGTCCCTTGCGCACGTAGTCAAGCGCTTTCTCGCAAGCGGCTCTCTCGCCCTGAAACACCGCTTCCACACGGCCGTCGGGGAGATTCCTCACCCATCCGCGAAGTCCGAGACGCTCGGCGGTCTGTCGTGTCGAGTCCCTGAAGAACACGCCTTGCACGAGACCCCGAACCCGGACATGTAGTCGTGACATCTTCCCCCGTCCATTCGCCCGCGGATCCGGGGTCTCGAGCGCCTACAAATCGAATATCACGCGCCCGAAGTAACCGTCCTCCCGCCTCTCGACGGTGAGCCTATGATAGGTTGCCGCCTTGACGTCGAAACGAAGATCGTGTTTCTCGGGATCCACCCTTTCGCCGCTAAGAATGCCCTCCGCGTACCACTCGCCGATACGGTCGATTGTCGCCGTACCGTAGAGCTCGCCGTATATCCCGACGACGGAGAGGACCTCACCGAGCCAATCGACGAGCAGGTCCTCCGCAGACGACGATGACACCCGGATCCTCCGTTCGACGACCTGCTGCACCTCATTCCGACAAAGCAGAGACAACAGCCCCATTGTGGCGTTCTCGAGCACTTCCCGCAGATCCTTCCCCGAGACCTCGATCCCGATGTCGCCTGAGTGATCGATTTCGGCAAAGCGCGGGGGCACCGGTTTGATCCTCCTCAGCCAGAGCCGATCTTCGATCATTTCCCGGAAACACGAGAACCGCCGCGAGCGCGTACGAGTCTCCGGAGCTTCATCAGCCCGTCGCCAACCGGACCCGTGACGAGCAGGCCAAAGGCAATCATCGCCTTCACCTTGCCACGGTCGGCGCTCAGTGAATTCAGATACGCCTCCCGTGCCTTTTCGCGTTCGCCCTTGTCGTGCCACCACCGTCCGCACCTGAAGAACAGCTCCCCCCGACGCTTTCGACGGAGACCATCGAGGGTCGGGTCCGACTCGGCGATGCGATCGATTACATCCAGGTCGTCGGTTAGCATTTTCGTCGGATCGCTGTAGTTCTCGCCGTGTTCCCGACGCGTCACCAATGCTTCATCGATGTGAGCCACTCGATATTTCATGGCAAGCCGGACACAGAAGTCGAAATCATCGACCCCGCTCGTGATCGATTCGGAGAACAAACCCACGTCGTCGAAACAGCGCTTCCGGACGAGAACCGATATCAACCAGACGTAGTTTCTGTGGAGAAACGCGGCGAGCACATCGCGACGGGAAGCCTTTTCGATCGGTTTTGGAAAACGCCGATCCCGCCGTCTGCGGAACCGCTTCCCATCCGCCAGAATCTCGCGACCGGTGAACACGAGTCCGATTTCCCCGGTCGTGTCACCGTCGAGGACCCGGACCTGTTTTTCGAGCTTCTGTGGATGCCAGTAGTCATCCTGGTCGAGGAACGCAATGTACTCCCCGCGAGCGTGCCGGATCCCCGTATTTCGCGAGGCCGATATCCCACGGTTCACCTCGTGTTCGATCAGCCGAACACGAGAATCGCCGATGGATCGCACGACACCCCTCGAGCCGTCCGACGACCGATCGTCGACGACGATGACCTCCAGATCCGGAAACGTTTGGCTCAACACGCTGGAGACGGCTTGGCCGATGTAGGCTTCCCCGTTGAAGCAGGGTATGACGACCGACACGCGGCATGAGCCCTTGCCGGAACCGCCGGCCATCGTCTCGCGAGACGAAACCGTCATGACGCAGATCGCTTTCTTCTGAGCATCTCGAATTCGCCGCGCAGCTCGCCCGTGACCGCCGGCGCGGCGACGTACACCAGAGAACCCACGGCACCCACAACAACCATCATGATAATAGACGAGACTCTCGCCGACAGCAACAATCGTCCCCACATGAGCGCAGCCGTAGTGTGTAGTTCGCGGAGTAGATGCCCACTTCCCGGGTGTCCCTGAACGCCCCGATCACGAACCTGTCCGCGATCCCGAGGATCTGCCCGCCGAGCATCCAGCCCACCATCGGCAAGCCGCAGGACGCACAAGCAGACGGACGAATCCCGTGTCGAAAGAGCGCATGATCCGTCGCCAGGGGGGCAGCTGGATGCTTTTCACAGATGGTTTGTTGTTTCGATCCCCGTCATCTCGCCTAGGTCGGCCCGATCGTCAGAGACGGTAGTTCGCCGCGATCGGCATCCGCCGTCCCGGGCCAAATGCTTTCGATGTCACTTTGAGTCCGGGTGCCGCCTGTTTTCTCTTGTATTCGTTTTTCCGAACCGTGCCGACCACCCAGGTCACCGTCTCCCTGTCGAACCCGCCGGCGACGATCTCGTCGACCGACTGGCGGCGGTCGATGTGGCGCTCGAGGATCCGGTCCAGGAGGTCGTATGGAGGAAGCGTGTCCTGGTCCTTCTGATCGGGTTTGAGCTCGGCCGAGGGCGCCCTCTCGATGGTCCGCTCGGGGATGACGCGCGTGCCGGCGTTGATCGAGCGGGCAAGCTCGAAAACGAGGGTTTTCGGGACGTCCGAGATGACGGCGAGCCCCCCGCTCATGTCGCCGTAGAGCGTGCAGTAACCGACGGCCAGCTCGCTCTTGTTCCCGGTGGAGAGGGGAAGGTATCCGAACTTGTTCGAAAACGCCATGAGGATGTTGCCGCGTATTCTCGCCTGTATGTTCTCCTCGGTGACGTCTTTCTCCATCCCTTTGAACGCCGGCTCGAGAGCGGCGTCGTACGCACCCATCAAGCCGGTTATGCCGATCACCTCGAACGTGATACCGAGGTCGCGCGCGAGCGCTTCCGCGTCCTCGAGGCTCTCGCTCGAGGAGTGCGGCGAGGGCATGGCGATCCCAACTACGTTCGCGCGCCCAAGCGCCTCCACGGCGAGGGCGGCGGTCACCGCCGAGTCGACCCCTCCCGACAAACCGATGACCACTTTCGCGAACCCGCATTTCCGAACGTAATCTCGCGTCCCGAGAACGAGGGCCTTGCGGATGGTGACGATCTCCTCCTCGAATTCGTACGGCGTCACCGGCCCCAGCGCGTTGGTGTCGACCGTGACCACGGACTCTTCGAAGCTCGGGAGCACGCACCGGGCGTTACCCTCTTCATCGACGACAAGACTCCGGCCGTCAAAGACAAGATCGTCGTTACCGCCCACCTGGTTGACAAAAACGAATTTCACTCCGTGCGCCTGAGCGTGGTCCCGCAGAAGCCGGTACCGAACCGCTTCCTTCCCGGCCGAGAAAGGGGACGCGGATATACTAATGAGCAGGGTCGCCCCTTTTCTGGCGAGCATGTCGACGGGGTCGAACGGGTAGAGCCGCTTGGTCCATGCGCCGGGTTCGTTCCAGAAATCCTCGCACACCGAAAGCCCAAGCCGTTCGTTCTTGAAGGGCACCGCGTCGTTCTCTTCACCCGGCTTGAAATACCTGAGCTCGTCGAAGACGTCGTACGACGGCAAAAGCATCTTCGGTTGCCGGAATAGGATCTTGCCCGCGTGGACAAGGAACGCCGTGTTGAAAAGCGGTTTCCCTTCGTGGTGCCCCGTCGGCGCAGGCGCCCCGAGGACGATACCGAGATCGTGGTAGCTCCGCGACACGCCGACGACACGATCGAGACCCGCTTTGACCTGTTCGATGAAACCGGGGAACTCGAGGAGATCCTCGGGAGGGTAACCCGTCAGAATAAGCTCGGGGAAAACGACGAGATCGGCGCGATCCTTGACCGCGATGGGAAGCACGTCCGCCAACCGGGAGACGTTTCCCTCGACGTCCCCCACCACGGGGTTGATCTGGGCCATGGTGATCCGCATCGTTCGCTCCTGACGTGTCAGTACTACCACGGGCCCCAAACCGCGGTCAAGCTCGGGGGATGTCCCCAGACCCTGCCCGGGTCCGGCGCGTCACGAAGACACCTTGACCGCGCGTTCCAAAGCGGCCGCGATCGCCGAAGGACTCCCGGAGACGATCGCGGCGCAAAGCTCGACGGCGGCTGCGGCGATCGCGAGCACGTCTTTGGCGCGGCCGGCTTTTCTTATCGCCGTTTTCATCTTGCGGGTCGACGCGGCTACCCTTTTCACGACCGGTTTGAGATCGTCGAGGGTGAGGTCGATCGCCGCCGCCGTCAAATCGGAAGAAGCGTTGAGAAGAGACCACTCCATGGATTCGACGGAAAGCCTCTCGGTCTTCCCGAGTTCCTCCCAGTGGGCGAAACGATAATCACCGAGCTCCTTCGACAACCGATAGAACTGCTCGGCGAGACCGCGCGCCTCATCTCGGTCGAGTCCGGTCATGTCACGACCCCTTCCGCGATCAAAACGCGCGCCGCAGATCAGCCGCGAGCTCTTCGATGGCCGTCGAATGTTTCAGGACGAGCTTCTTCACGTCTTTCGATTTGAGCGCGTCGCGGTGGTCGTAGAGGTCCTGATGTCCCCGGGCGATCTTCTTGAGCACTTTGACGTAAGCCCCCGCCGTCTCCCTCCTCGCTTCGATCGCCCTCTCCTCGCCGAGCCACCGATCATATACCAGAATCGCGGTCAACGGTTCCTCCCCCCGATACTCCTTGATCACCCCCAGATAGAATTTCCGCGCCGCCTCGCTCTCGGCGTCGAGGAGGCGTTCGTAATCCCCCTCGATCGTTTCGCGAAGCGCGGTGATGAGGGTCTGCACATCGGCGTTGGTCTTCTCGATCACCGTGCTCAACTGCTTTCTCCGCCATTTCCCCGCGACGGCCTCCGCGAGCACTTCCGAGACCCCCTTGACCGCGGCGACGCTCTTCGCATCGGCCGGCGAGATCGCTGCGACCGCGTCGCCGAGATCGTCGATGGGTTGGTCATAGCTCACGACCTCGCCCGCCGACAGATTCCCCAATGCCTTCATATACCCCATCAGTACCCGGTGCGAGCCGGATAGCCGCGACACTGCGCGGCCGTACGCCGCGCACGTACCCGCCGTCACATGCTCGAGCGAATCGAGATCGGCGCCCCAACGGCCGAGCAGACGGTACTTTTCCCGCCTCTCGCACGACTTCTCGATGTCGTTGGCGATTTCCGGGAACCTTTCGCCGGCCGAAGCCGACGCCGCGGCGAACCGCTTGATGGCGGGCGGATCGGCGCATCCCGCGACCGAGAGGCAAACGAGGGAAACAACAAGCCAGACGAGCGGCCGGTGTTCAAGCGGTCCCGCGACTCGCGGATGGGTCATGCGGGCACTCCTTTCGGATACTCCACACAGGGTTACTTCAGACGCAACGAAAGTTCAACAGAAATGACTCTTCGGTCGGCCAAACCCCGCGGGGCGAGAGCGCGGCAAATCCGTCGCCGGTTGACTTTATTCCCGTTGATCCTATACTTCTCAACGACGGACGATCGCCACTCTCCGCGGACAATCAGGCCGGGGGGAAACGAAAGCGAGGCAGTTGGAGAATGTTCGATTCCGAGCGGCTTCTTCGATACGCCGGACCCCGCGGACCGGTATCCCGCCGGGAGTTTCTCCGACTGGCCTCTGGGTCCGCCGTTCTTCTCGGCGGTCTTGGGATCGGGCTCTCGCTCCCGGAATGGCTCGAAGCCGTCGTCACCCAAGCGGCGGCCTCACCCCGCTCATCGGGTCTCGACGCGCTTCTCCGTGACGCGCCGGTCGCGAGGTACTGGATCGGATCGAACACGCGGGGAGTCGCGTGTCTCTCGTGCCACAAAGCGGACGACGGGGTGACCGGCGATCTCTTCGACCATGGGCGAGCGATCGTCAAGTGCATGCTCTGCGCCCAGGGGTGCGTGATCCGCGACGGCGAGCGCGGCTTGTGCCGCGCGAGGATGAACGTCGGAGGAGAACTACGGAGTCTCGTCTACGGCCGCCCGGTGTCGATCCACGTAGACCCGATCGAGAAGAAACCGTTTTATCACTTCCTCCCAGGTTCGGCAGCGTTTTCGCTCGCCACCGCGGGGTGCCCCCTTCACTGCAAGTTCTGTCAGAACTGGGAGATCTCCCAGGCCCGTCCCGAGGATTTCGATGTCGAGTTCGTCCCACCGGAGCGCCTTGCCGGCACGGCGGTGGAGAGTAAAGCACCCGTCATCGCGTTCACCTACAACGAACCGACGGTTTTCATCGAATATCTGACCGACATCGCCCGCGCCGCGCGGGACCGGGGGATGTCTTGCGTCATGATCAGCTGCGGTTTCATGAACGAGGAACCTCTCTCGGAGTTGTGCTCCGCACTCGACGCGATCAAGATCGATCTCAAGGGATTCGACGAAGAGTTCTACCGGCGCGTGTGCAGAGCGGAGCTCAAGCCGGTGCTCCGGAGCATCAAACAGGTCGCGAAGAGCGGTGTTCATCTCGAGATCGTCAATCTCGTCGTCCCCACGCTCAACGATTCCGACCGGATGCTCGAGGGTCTCTGCCGCTGGGTGGTGAACGAAGTCGGACCCGACGTCCCCGTTCACTTCACCCGCTTTCATCCCGACTACCAGATGCTCAACCTCCCCCCGACCCCGGTGGAAACGCTCGAGAAGGCCTACGAGATAGCGAAGGCGGAGGGCCTCCACTATCCGTTTGTCGGAAACGTGCCGGGCCACCCGGGCAACAACACGTATTGTCCCAAGTGCGGGAAGGTGGTCGTCGTACGGACGGGTTTCTTTGTCAGCGAGATCCACGTCGATAACGGCCGTTGCGAGTACTGCGCGCAAACCGTCGCGGGTGTGTGGGAGAACCCGCGCTAGTGCCATGAGCAAAATCGTGATTGTTTTTTCCCTGATGCTCGTCCTGTTCTTCGCCTCCGCGACGCCAGCGGTCTCGAGCTCCGGGGAGCGCGGCGAAGCGAGAAAGCCCGCCGTCGCCGGCCAGTTCTATCCCTCCGACCCGGTGAAGCTCTCCCGCGCGGTCGAAGATTTTCTCGACGATGCGCTCCCGCCCTCGGGTGAGAGACCTATCGCCATCGTCTGTCCTCACGCCGGCTACATCTTTTCCGGCCAGATCGCCGCGGACGCGTACAAGGAAGCGGCGGGGTTCGATTACGAAACGGTCGTCATCCTCGGCGTGAACCACACGACGCCGGGGTTCGACGCGATCTCGGTCTATCCCTCGGGCGGTTTCGAGACGCCGCTCGGAATCGCTCCGATCGACGAAGCGCTCGCCGCGAGCGTCATGGCGGCGGACAAACGGTTCACGTTCGACGGCCGCGTCCACGAGCGCGAGCACTCGATCGAAGTCCAGGTGCCATTCATCCAGATCGTCTTTCCCAAGGCGAAGATCCTGCCCGTCGTCGTCGGCTCCCAGGACCCGGATGTCTGCGCGCGGTTCGGCGAAGTCCTCGCCGGCGCGGCCGGGGGGAAGAGCATCCTCATCGTGGCGAGCTCGGATCTCTCACACTACCCCGGTTACGAGGATGCCGTCCGGGTCGATCGTGCGACTCTCGAGGCGATCGCGTCGCTCGACGCGGAGAAGTACGAATCGTTGACCGCGCGGTGGATGCAAGAGCCCCCTCCGAAGCTGGACACTTGCGCGTGCGGGGAAGGTCCCATCCTCGTCGCGATCGCCGCGGCGAAGAAACTCGGCGCGAATCGTGCGCGGATCATCAGCTACGCGAATTCCGGCTCCACGCTCGTGGGAGACCGCTCGCGGGTCGTGGGATACGGCGCTGTATCGTTCGTCGCGCCCGGCAGGGCTGCTATACCGTCATCGACAATGGCACCGGCGGAACCGCCGACCGGGGAAAGCGCGGCCTTGGCCGCCGAGGATAAAACCACCCTCCTGCGCTTCGCGCGCGAAACGATTCGCCGCTACCTTACGACCGAGACGATCCCGCTTCCCCGCGGATTCGACCCCGCCCTGGCCCGGCTAAGCGGCGCGTTCGTGACGCTCAAGAAGAACGGCGAGCTCCGCGGGTGTATCGGTCACATGTCGGAGGATCTCCCGCTCTGTCAGGTCGTGGGGTACTGCGCGCTGCAATCGGCGTTCAACGATCGGAGATTCGGCCCCGTTGAGGTCGATGAGCTCGACGAGGTCGAGATCGAAATCTCGGTTCTTACTCCCTACAAGCGGGTCGGAGGCTACGAGGAGATTCGTGTCGGACGCGACGGCGTGGTGATGGAAAAGGACGGGCGCTCGGCCGTTTTTCTACCTTCGGTCGCGGTCGAACAGGGATGGACACGAGACGAAATGCTCGAACACCTGTCCATGAAGGCGGGGCTCCCGAGCGACGCTTGGAAGAACAACGCCGTTTTCCACACGTTTCAGGCAACGGCGTTTCGCGAGTCCAAACTTCAATAAACACGTGATCGATTCCCCGTGATTCTCTATCTTCTATCCGTCGGATTTGTCTCGATCCTCGCCCAGGTCGTCGTGCTGCGCGAATTGAACGTCGCTTTCTTCGGGGTCGAACTCATCTATATTCTCGCCATCGCGGGGTGGCTCCTCTCGACGGCGATCGGCGCGCTCGTCGGCTCCCGCGCGCGGCCGGCGACGAGATCGGGAGTCGGCCGGCTCTTCGTCGCGTTTTCCCTTCTCATGCCCGCCGATGTCGTCTTTATCCGATCCTTGAGAGCGGTCTCCGGCGGGATCCCGGGTACCTTTCTCCCATTCGGAGTCCAGCTTCTTGGTCTCGCCGTCGTGCTCGCGCCCATGGGGGTTGTGCTCGGCCTGCTTTTCCGCCGGGCGGCGACACTCTACATCTCGGACGCGGACCCTCTCACCCTGGGACCCACGAACGGGCGCGCCGCTCACAAACCGACCCGGACGCTCGCCGGCGCGTACGCGATCGAGAGCGCCGGCGGACTCCTCGGCGGACTCGTTTCCACGGTGTTTCTCGCGCTCGGTTTGCAAAACTTCGCGATCGCCGTTTTCTGCAGCGCCGCCGCTCTCGTCGCCGTTCTCGCCACCGGCGCGGCCGCCTCGGCGCGGGACCGCACGCGCCAAATCGCGTTCGCCGTTCTCGTCCTCGTTATCGTGCTCGCCGCGGTGAGTTCGCGCGTCGACCGCTCGCTCACGCGTATCAACCACCCGACGCTCGTCGCGTCCCGAGATTCGCCCTACGGCCGGATCACCCTGACGCGGCAGGGCGGTCAATTCGTCGTTTACGAAAACGACGCGATCGCGTTCGAGACGCAAAGCGTCGCCGCCGAGGAACTCGTCCACGTCGCGGCTGTGAACGCGCCTTCCCTCGCACGGATCCTCGTCCTTGGCGGCGGGATCGAGGGAGCGGCGGCCGAAGCCGGCAAGTACGGCGCGGTCCGCGTGGACGTCGTCGAACTCAACCCGGTCCTCGTCTCGTTAGCCAAAGAACACCTCCCGCCGGCCGGCTGGGCGATGCTCACCGAGGGGAGCATGACCCTCTTCACGACCGACCCGAGGCGTTTCGTCAAGAACACCGGGGCCCGCTACGATCTCATCCTCATCGGCGCGCCCGATCCCGCGTCGGGTCAAGCGAACCGGTTTTTCACGCGCGAGTTTTTTGAAGAGTGCGAGAGAATTCTCTCCCCCGGCGGTGTGATTGCGCTTCGTCTGCGGTCATCGGAAAACGTCTGGACTCCTTTTCTCGCGCACAGAAATTCGAGCATCGTCAAGGCGCTGATGGAGGTGTTCGCCGACGTGGTGGTGTTGCCGGGGGTGACGAACGTCGTGATCGGCTCCGGCGCGCCGCTCTCTCGGGACGGCGCCCTTCTCGGAGCAAGGCTGCGGGACCGGGGTGTCGCGACGAGACTCGTCACACCCGAGTATATCGAATACCTGTACACCAACGACCGCTTCGGCGAAATCGCTCGCCGTATCTCGGACACGCGTATCGCTTCGAACACCGACGCGCGGCCGGTGTGCTACAAGTACTCGAGCATGATGTGGCTCTCGAAGTTTTTCCCGGGGATCATTACGGCGGACGTCGGATCTTCCGATGACCCATCCGGGCGCGGCGCGGTCTTTTTCGTCGTGTGCGCCGCCGGCGCCGCCGCCGCCGCCGTCATCTCAAGACGCCGCGCGGGCTTCCAACGGGTGTTCCTCGCCGGATACGCGGGTTTCGCCGGGATGGTCCTCGAAACCGCCATGATCCTCCACTACCAGGTCCGAAGCGGCGTGCTCTATCAGAATCTCGGTATCCTGCTCACCGCGTTCATGGCCGGGCTGACTCTCGGAGCGGCCGCTATCCCGCGTGTCACTCGAAGCCGTCCGGAGAAACTCTTGTCATCAAAACGGATATGCGGGACTTGCCTTCTGGGAGGGTTCTTGGTACTGGCGCTCGCGTTCGTGGGTCTTCTGAGAGCCGGGTATCCGACGGGGCTCCTCGCCGTCTCCGCGTTGCTCTTTTTCTGCGGGTTTCTCGTGGCGGGCGTTTTCGCCTACGCGAGCCTCCTCGGACTCGGGGGCCAGAAAGCCATGGTCGGCCCGTTGTACGCCGCCGATCTCATTGGGGGTTGCACGGGATGTGTGCTCGGCAGCTTGTTTCTGATACCCTTTCTCGGTATGGAGCAGGCCGCGGGGCTCACGCTCCTCGTTACCCTCGTAGCGCTCCTCGCCGTCTGACTACACGCCGATTGGCTTGTCCTCTGATTCGACTCGTGATAACATTGACGCCTTCAAGGACGCCGTCCGCACTTCATCACCGGCCGCCATCGGCACATCGCGGGGCCCGGCGGGCGCCGAGACGCAGGTCCGTTATCCGCATCGTCACGAAAGAGGAACACGAATGAAGAGCCTACTCGAACCCACCGTCGACGCCCCCGTAGAGATGAAAAGATGGCCCGCGTGGCTCGACGTCGCCCAGAGCCTCTCGGGACTCGCCCTCGTGGCGTTCATGTGGGTCCATCTGACCCTGGTCTCGAGTATCCATTTCGGCAAAGAGACCATGAACACCATCGCGGGGTTTTTCGAACTGAAATTCCTCCACGGCGGGGAGCGTGGTTATCCCGCGGTCGTCGTGGTTATCGGGATCGCCATCTTCGCCATTTTCGTCCTGCACGCGGGGATCGCCATGAGGAAATTCCCCGCGTCGTGGAGACAGTACCGGCTCTTCAACCGGCAGATGGGTGTGATGAAACACGCCGACACCAACCTGTGGTTCATCCAGGCGCTGACGGGGTTCATCATGTTCTTTTTCGGATCGGTCCACCTCTACACCATGATCAGCCAGGCGGCGAACATAAACGCCGACGCCGCCGGCGACCGTTTCGTGACGGGAAACCTGTGGCCGATGTACGTCGTCCTCCACCTCTCCGTCGGGCTCCATCTGGTCGTCGGAATGTACCGCCTCGCCGTCAAATGGGGGCCGTTCGACGGGAGAAATCCGAGACGGAACCGGTTGATCATGAAGAGGCTCAGAGACGCCCTTATCGTTTTCTACATCGTGATCGGCGTATTCACGATCTACGAATACATGAAGATCGGCATCGAGAACCGCGCCGAACGCGCGCTGAGAGCGCCGCACGCCGAGGCGGCGCTCCTGGGAGACGAACCGGCCGATGCCTCCTCGCGCGACCTCGAAGGAGGTGACAAGTGATGAAGATCGTCTACTCGGATTCTCTCGTCATCGGCGGCGGTCTTGCGGGACTCCGGGCGGCGATCGCCACTCGGCAGAGGGGACTCGACACGATCGTCCTGTCGCTCATCCCGGCCAAGCGCTCGCACTCGGCGGCCGCCCAGGGCGGTATGCAGGCGAGCCTCGCAGCGGTCGTCAAAGGGGAAGGCGACAACGAGGACGTCCACTTCGCCGACACGGTAAGGGGAAGCGACTGGGGGTGCGACCAGAACGTCGCCCGGATGTTCGTCAACACCGCGCCGAAAGCGGTCCGTCAGCTCACCGTGTGGGGTGTCCCGTGGAGCCGGGTGAGGAAGGGCCCTAGACAGGTCGTCATCAACGCGGAGCGCGTGACCATCGTTGAGAAGGACGAGTCTCACGGGCTCATCTCCGGCCGCGATTTCGGCGGGACGAAGAAGTGGAGGACGTGCTTTACCGCGGACGGCACCGGACACGCGATGCTCTACGCGATGGACAACAAGGCGATCGAGTGCGAGATCCCCATCCACGAGCGCAAGGAAGCGCTCGCCCTCATCCACGACGGGACGACCTGTTACGGCGCCGTGGTGCGCGATCTCATCACCGGGGAGCTCATTGCTTACGTCGCCAAGGCGACGACGATCGCAACAGGCGGGTACGGCCGCCTCTACGCGATCACCACGAACGCGGTGATCAGCGACGGGATGGGGTGCGCGATCGCGCTCGACACCGGCGTTGCCCCGCTCGGCAATATGGAGGCCGTTCAGTTCCACCCCACGGCGATCGTCCCCGCGGGGATTCTCACGACAGAGGGGTGCCGCGGCGACGGCGGGCTCCTCAAGGACGTCGACGGATACCGCTTCATGCCGGACTACGAGCCCGACAAGAAAGAACTCGCGTCACGCGACGTCGTCTCGCGGCGGATGACCGAACACATCCGCAAGGGCAAAGGGGTCCCGTCTCCTTACGGCGCCCATCTGTGGCTCGACATCACGCTCCTCGGGAAGCAACACATCGAGAAGAACCTCCGCGAGGTCAAAGAGATCTGCCAGTACTTCCTGGGGATCAATCCCGTCAAGGACTGGATCCCCGTTCGCCCGACGCAGCACTACTCGATGGGAGGGGTGCGAACGAAGCCGAACGGAGAAAGCCCCGCGCTCCGCGGGCTTTTCGCCGTGGGCGAAGCCGCATGCTGGGACATGCACGGGTTCAACCGGCTCGGCGGCAACTCGGTCGCCGAGACGGTGGTCGCCGGGATGATCGTCGGCGAACACATCGCCGACTACTGCGACGGCGCGTCGCTCGACATCCCCACGTCGATGGTTCGCGCGGCCGTCGACCGCGAGGAGGCGGGGATCACCGGCCTCATCGACCGGACAAGCGGCAACGACGTCTACGAGCTCAAGAACGCCATGCAAGAAATCATGATGGACAAGGTGGGGATCTTCCGGAACGGCAAGGATCTCGAGAAAGCCGTAGAGGAACTCAGGTCTCTCGTCGTCCGCAGCCGCACGATCGCGATAAAGAACAAGGCGAGGTCGTCGAATCCGGAGCTGGTCGAGGCTCTCCGAACCCCCAAGATGATCAAGCTCGCGCTCTGCGTCGCGTACGGGGCGCTCAAGAGAACCGAGAGCCGCGGCGCTCATTCGCGCGAAGATTACCCCGAACGCAATGACAGAGACTGGCTCAACCGGACCCTCGCGTACTGGAAGAGCGAAAAAGACGATCTCCCCGCGCTCGAGTACGAGCGACTCGACGTGATGAAGATGGAGCTCCCGCCGGGCTCGCGGGGATATGGTGACGCAAGGATCATCCCGCACCCGGATACCGAAAAGAGGGTGAGAGAGATCGAGGAAATCAAGAAGTCAACGCCCGAGGCGGACCGTTTCGAGCTCCAGCGGTCCCTCATGCCGTACGACGTGCCGAAGGGTTACCGGAACAAGAACGAACGAGTAGGAGTGGGCGACAAATGACGAACAACGACCACGGACGGATCCTCAAGTTTCACATATTCCGATTCAACCCTCAGACCCCGGGCGACAAGCCGAGGATGCAAACGTTCGAGATCGAGGAGATCCCCCAGATGACGATCTTCATCGCCGTCAACCAGATCCGCGAGAAGATCGACCGCACGCTCCAGTTCGACTTCGTCTGCCGCGCGGGGATCTGCGGGAGTTGCGGGATGATCATCAACGGCAAGCCGAACCTCGGGTGCAGAACCCTTACGTCGACGTTCAAGAAGCCGGACATCACGCTGATGCCGCTGCCCGGTTTCGAGCTCATCGGCGATCTTTCCGTCAACACGGGCAAGTTCAACCGCGCGCTCGCCGAGCGGATTCAAACCTGGATCCACGACCAGGAAGCGGAGAACAGGGACATCTCCCGCCTGGAAGAGCGGATGGACCCGGGCCTCGCCGAAGAGATCTACGAGCTCGACCGGTGCATCGAGTGCGGGTGTTGCATCTCGGCCTGCGGCACCAAGCGGATGAGACCGGACTTCCTCGGCGCGATGGGGTTCATGAAGATCGCCCGTTTCGAGCTCGACCCCCGCGACAAGCGCGACGTGACCGAGTGGTACGAAGTCGTGGGGAACGACGAAGGCGTGTTCGGGTGCATGAGCCTCATGGGGTGCGAGGACTTCTGTCCGAAGGACCTCCCCCATCAGACGAAAATCGCCTACATCCGGCGCAAGATGATCGGCGCCGCGCTGGCCAAGAAATAGCCCCGCCCCACCCGGCGGGCGAGTGGTATCCGGGCGACCTCCGACCGCGGGGCGAGCAGTTCGAGAAACAAAAAGACCCCGTCTGCATCTAGTGCAGACGGGGTCTTTTAATTCTCTCCCCGCATCTCTGAACCGCGCAAGGAGCAAACCCGACCGATCCCCTACCTCGCCTCCTTGTACAACACGTGCTTCCTCACCCTGGGATCGTAACGTTTGAGCTGGAGACGGTCCGGGGTGTTCCTCTTGTTCTTCACCGTCGTGAACACATGCGGGCTCTCCGAGCTCTTCATCTTGATCATCTCGCGGCCGCCGGCTTTTTTTGCCATCACCCAACCGTCCTTCTACGGAACGCTCGACTCGGCTAACACTCGATGTCTTTGATCTTGAGCCCTTGCGCCGCGAGAAACGGCATGAGCCCCTTGCGGGTTACCGTCCGGAGCGCGCTCGTCGACAGCCGGACGCGGACAGTACGGCCGAGTTCCCCGATGTAAAGGCGTTTTGTTTGTAGATTGGGAATCTGCCGGCGTTTGGTCCGGTTGTTGGCGTGCGAAACGAGATTCGCGATCCTCGGACGCTTGCCCGTCAGCTTGCATTTTCTTGACATGCCGACACCACCCCCGTGACCGTATTTGACGCGCCGACCGGCGCCCATCTTAAGAAGAGAGCCCGCCTGCGCCAACAGGCGGGCTCGAAGAAAATCCGGCGGCGACCTACTCTCCCACCGAGTCCCCCCGGCAGTACCATCGGCGCTGTAGGGCTTAACTTCCGTGTTCGGAATGGGAACGGGTGTGACCCCTACGCTATGACCGCCGAAAAACTATGTTTCGAAGATCCGTCTGCACGGCGAAGCACCGTGCACGATAAACTTGACAACCTGCAGGGCTCGAGAACAGACTTTTCGTCTTATCTTATTGGATTAAGTCGCACGGCCTATTAGTACCGGTCGGCTAAACACGTTACCGCGCTTACACCTCCGGCCTATCAACCTTGTAATCTTCAAGGGGCCTTTAGAGGGCTACGCCCTGGGAGATCTAGTTTTGAGGGGGGCTTCCCGCTTATATGCTTTCAGCGGTTATCCCGTCCGAACATAGCTACCCAGCCATGCCACTGGCGTGACAACTGGTACACTAGAGGTTCGTCCATCCCGGTCCTCTCGTACTAAGGACAGCTCCTCTCAAATCTCCTACACCCGCGAAGGAGAGGGACCGAACTGTCTCACGACGTTCTGAACCCAGCTCGCGTACCGCTTTAATTGGCGAACAGCCAAACCCTTGGGACCTTCTTCAGCCCCAGGATGCGATGGGCCGACATCGAGGTGCCAAACCTCCCCGTCGATGTGGACTCTTGGGGGAGATCAGCCTGTTATCCCCGGCGTACCTTTTATCCGATGAGCGACGGCCCTTCCATACAGAACCGCCGGATCACTAAGCCCTGCTTTCGCACCTGCTCGACTCGTAGGTCTCGCAGTCAAGCTCCCTTATACCTTTACGCTCTACGCGTGGTTGCCGTCCACGCTGAGGGAACCTTTGGGCGCCTCCGTTACATTTTAGGAGGCGACCGCCCCAGTCAAACTGCCCACAAAACACTGTCCCTCGTCCGGATTCACGGAACGAGGTTAGAGCCCTTACAAATCAAGGGTGGTATTTCAAGGTTGGCTCCACGAGAACTAGCGTTCCCGCTTCAAAGCCTCCCACCTATCCTACACATGATTTGCGAAGACCCAATATCATGCTACAGTAAAGGTGCACGGGGTCTTTCCGTCCAGTCGCGGGTAAGCGGTATCTTCACCGCTACTGCAATTTCACCGAGTCCCTGGTTGAGACAGCGCCCAAGTCGTTACACCATTCGTGCAGGTCGGAACTTACCCGACAAGGAATTTCGCTACCTTAGGACCGTTATAGTTACGGCCGCCGTTTACTGGGGCTTCAGTTCAACGCTTCGCGCCCGAAGGCACTGACGTATCCCCTTAACCTTCCAGCACCGGGCAGGTGTCAGTCCCTATACGTCGTCTTGCGACTTAGCAGAGACCTGTGTTTTTGATAAACAGTCGCTCGGGCCTGGTCACTGCGACCCCATCCAGCTCCGATTCGTGTAGTACGTTACCGGACAGGGCACCCCTTCTTCCGAAGTTACGGGGTTATTTTGCCGAGTTCCTTAACCAGGGTTCGCTCGAGCACCTTAGGATTTTCTCCCTACCTACCTGTGTCGGTTTACGGTACGGTCACCAATGGCACTCCTTAGAGGTTTTTCTTGGCAGTATGATTAGGGTCAGTTTATGCCCATAGGGCTCCTCATCACATCTCGGAGATTGCGGGGCTCCGGATTTGCCTGGAACCCCCTCCTACCTGCTTGAACCGGGACAACCAATACCCGGCTGACCTTTCACTCCTGCGTCACCCCATCGTACAAACGTGCCACCGGCGGTCCAGGAATTTTAACCTGGTTCCCATCGCCTACGCCTTTCGGCCTCGGCTTAGGGGCCGACTTACCCTGAGCGGATTAGCCTTGCTCAGGAAACCTTGGGTTTTCGGTGGAAAGGTTTCTCGCCTTTCTTATCGCTACTCATACCGGCATAATCACTTCTGCTTCGTCCAGCGGTCCTTACGAACCGCCTTCACACTACAACAGAACGCTCCCCTACCACTCGTGTCCGAAGACACGAATCCGTAGCTTCGGTAATAGACTTGAGTCCCATGAATTATCGGCGCGAATCCACTTGACCAGTGAGCTGTTACGCTTTCTTTAAATGATGGCTGCTTCTAAGCCAACATCCTGGTTGTCTAAGCAAATCCACATCCTTTTGCACTTAGTCTATATTTAGGGACCTTAGCTGACGGTCTGGTTTGTTTACCTCTCGGCTACGGAGCTTATCCCTCGCAGCCTGACTCCCGTGCTAATATGAACGGCATTCGGAGTTTGATTGGGTTTGGCAGGCCGGTAAGCCCCCTGGCCCAGTCAGTGCTCTACCTCCGTCATACATCGCACGAGGCTAGTCCTAAAACTATTTCGGGGAGAACCAGCTATCTCTGAGTTTGATTGGCCTTTCACCCCTACCCACAGCTCATCCGTTAGGTTTTCAACCCTAGTCGGTTCGGTCCTCCACGCACGGTTAAATGCGCTTCAACCTGGCAATGGGTAGATCACTCAGATTCGGGTCTGCTCCACGCAACTCAATCGCCCTATTCAGACTCGCTTTCGCTACGGCTTCACACCTTAAGGTGCTTAACCTCGCTACACAGAGCAACTCGCCGGTTCATTATGCAAAAGGCACGCGGTCAGACCGCACAAATCCCGAAGGATCGGATTGGTCCTCCCACAGCTTGTAGGCGCATGGTTTCAGGGACTATTTCACTCTCCGTTAGGAGTTCTTTTCACCTTTCCCTCACGGTACTTGTTCACTATCGGTCGTCGGTGAGTATTCAGCCTTGGGAGATGGTCCTCCCGGATTCCCGCTGGATTCCACGTGTCCCGCGGTACTTGGGTGTTCGATCGAGAAAGAGTCATCACCTTTCATCTACGGGACTAGCACCCTCTGTGGTCAGTCGTTCCAGAACTGTTCGACTAGGCGTGACTTTTGTAACTCTCCGACCCACACGGCATTCGGGTCCGATCGAATCCCTCTACACCCGCCGCACAACGCATGCCGGCTTCCATGCGGCTGGGTTTAGGCTATTTCCCTTTCGCTCGCCGCTACTGAGGAAATCGAGGTTTCTTTCTCTTCCTGAGGCTACTAAGATGGTTCAGTTCGCCTCGTTAGCTCGAAGAAACTATGTATTCATTTCTTCGTGATGCGGGTTTACCGCAACGGGTTCCCCCATTCGGAAATCTCCGGATCAACGGTTGTTTGCACCTACCCGGAGCTTATCGCAGCTTGCCGCGTCCTTCGTCGCCTACCGACGCCAAGGCATCCACCATACGCCCTTATTAACTTAATCCAAAGGCGAAGATGTCCGCTTCTCTTACCCTGCAAGTTGTCAAAGAACGATTCTGGCAATTCTCTCCAGCCAGCAGCTTTCTTCTTGGTGGAGATAACCGGGATCGAACCGGCAACCTCCGGCTTGCAAAGCCGGCGCTCTCCCAATTGAGCTATATCCCCGAAGAAGCCGTTTCCGAGAACCTGGTGGGCCTAGATAGATTTGAACTATCGACCTCACGCTTATCAGGCGTGCGCTCTCACCAACTGAGCTATAGGCCCGGAAACCTTCTCACTCGGTTCCGGAAAATTCCAGAAACGCAAACGGTAGCGTGCGAGGGTCGCCTCGCGAGGTTCGCCGACCTCGGAGTTTCCTGTGCCGGACCTCCCGGCACGCAAGCGCGCCGTTCGATCCGCCACACACCGAACACTCCTTAGAAAGGAGGTGATCCAGCCGCACCTTCCGATACGGCTACCTTGTTACGACTTAGTCCCTCTCACCAAGCACACCTTCGGCGCCTTCCTCCCTTGCGGGTTGGGACAGCGACTTCGGGTGCACTCGACTCGATTGACTTGACGGGCGGTGTGTACAAGGCCCGGGAACGTATTCACCGCGACCTGCTGATTCGCGGTTACTAGCGATTCCGACTTCATGGAGTCGAGTTGCAGACTCCAATCCGAACTGAGACCGGCTTTTTGGGATTCGCTCCACCTCGCGGTATCGCAGCCCTCTGTACCGGCCATTGTAGCACGTGTGTAGCCCGGGACGTAAGGGCCATGATGACTTGACGTCATCCCCACCTTCCTCCGGTTTATCACCGGCAGTCTCCTTAGAGTGCCCAGCATGACCTGATGGCAACTAAGGACAAGGGTTGCGCTCGTTGCGGGACTTAACCCAACATCTCACGACACGAGCTGACGACAGCCATGCAGCACCTGTGCAACGGCCCCGTGAGGGGAAGATGTGTTTCCACAACCGTCCGCTGCATGTCAAGCCCCGGTAAGGTTCTTCGCGTATCATCGAATTAAACCACATGCTCCACCGCTTGTGCGGGCCCCCGTCAATTCCTTTGAGTTTCAACCTTGCGGCCGTACTTCCCAGGCGGGGCACTTAATGCGTTAACTGCGGCACGGAAAGGGTCGAACTTCCCACACCTAGTGCCCATCGTTTAGGGCCAGGACTACCGGGGTATCTAATCCCGTTCGCTCCCCTGGCTTTCGCTCCTCAGTGTCAGTATCGGGCCAGAAAGCCGCCTTCGCCACTGGTGTTCCTCCTGATATCTACGCATTTCACCGCTACTCCAGGAATTCCACTTTCCTCTCCCGATCTCAAGTTCCGCAGTTTCAAAGGCATATCCATGGTTGAGCCATGGGCTTTCACCATTGACTTACGGAGCCACCTACGAGCTCTTTACGCCCAATGATTCCGAACAACGCTCGCTCCCCCCGTGTTACCGCGGCTGCTGGCACGGAGTTGGCCGGAGCTTCCTCTGATGGTACTGTCAAGCCACGTGGTTGTTCACCATGTGACATTTCATCCCACCTGACAGGGTTTTACGATCCGAAGATCTTCATCACCCACGCGACGTCGCTCGGTCAGGGTTTCCCCCATTGCCGAAGCCTCTCGACTGCTGCCTCCCGTAGGAGTCTGGGCCGTATCTCAGTCCCAGTGTGGCCGACCACCCTCTCAGGCCGGCTACCCATCGTCGCCTTGGTAGGCCGTTACCCCACCAACTAGCTAATAGGACGCGGGACCATCTCTGAGCGACAGCTTACAAGTAGAGGCCATCTTCAACTGTCAACCATGCGATCAACAGCGTCATGCGGTATTAGCAGCCCGTTAGGACTGTTATCCCCCACTCAAAGGCAGGTTTCCCACGTGTTACTCACCCGTTCGCCACTTTACCGGCACCCCACAAGTTACCCTGCAAGGTGCTTTCTCGTTCGACTTGCATGCCTAATCCACGCCGCCAGCGTTCGTTCTGAGCCAGGATCAAACTCTCCGTTGTAGAGTTTAAACCATTCGCCCCAACTCGATGAACGGACACTCCCTCACCCTGACGAAAACAAGCCCCGCGACGCGATGACGACATCGACGTCATGAGCCTGTTTTGATATCGCCGGGGTTTAATGAGGGTGCGCCGGAATCATCCAATTGGGCGTTCTTCACAGGGAATAGCCGGCATCGAAGTCCTGACGGACCTCGCCGCCGACTTCAAACCCCGCGAAGGCTGAACTCCTCACACGCTACCGAATTGTCAAAGAACGAAGAGACACACCTCACTGCTTCCGAGGCGTGTCCTACGGAATCTTAGCCGTTTCTAGTTTCTTATGGTGCCCTTGAATATAGCCCCGGGTCGGAAACGTTGTCAAGGGGCAAAAAGGGTTTTTTTCACAAACTCGCGGTAATTTAACGCAAACTATATCGCCGTATATCCTATATATCACACTCACCGGTCTATCAAGAGACGGCGGAGCCGACGGGCCGACTCATCCCAATCGAATCTCGATATCCTGCTCAAAGCATTGCGTTTGAGCCGCTCGCGCAGACCCGGATCCTCCATCATTCGCCGGATCGCGGAGGCGAGACGGTCGACGCTCCCGACCGGGAAAAGCACCGCGGTCTCTTCGTGAAACGCAAAATCCGCGACCCCCCCGATGTCCGTGCACACGACCGGCACACCGCACGCCATCGCTTCCGCCACGGGGTTGTTCCACCCCGCGTACCACTGGGCGTCGACAAAGAGATCCGCAAAGCAGTACGTCTCCGCCATCTTCTCCTGCGGAATACCGCGGCCGTGATACGTGACGAGTTCGACGTTCGGGTGTTCGCGGCGGACGAGATCGATCGCGGCACGGATCGTTTCGGATCCCTTTCGTTCGCGCGGATCGCCCGACGAGAGTATCCGAAAAACATCGCCGCTCCGCTCGACCGTTACCGGGCGGAATACATCGCGGTTGATCCCCCCGATGACAAGCTCCGACTCGATTCCCAGTGTTCGCTCGAGGTACATCTGCATCCACGTCGCGTTCGCGATCTTGAGAAACGGCATCGCCAGCGCACGCTTGAGCGCCATGATCCGGCCCTTTTTCGGCCACAGGATCTTGAGGCTGAAACTCTCGAGTCTGTCGCGGTCATCGAGACAGAGGATGTAGAACGCTTTGGCACGGGCGCGCGCGCGGACGGCAAGTTCGTAGTGCGGCGGGTCGTTGAAAACGACGGCGTCGAACTCCTCCCGCGTGAGATCTGCGGTCGGGCGCGTCTTCGCGAGACCCGTCATCCACCCGCACGGCTCGCCCGTCGGATGAAAAAGGGTGACATCGTCGCCAAGCTTCGTTAGCCGGTTCGAAAGCTCCATCACCCGGCGGATCCCGCCGTAGAGCTCGAGATGGGGTTCGATGAACGCTATTCTCATTGTGGCGGGTTTGCTCTCGGGCGGATTCGCCGGTGAAGACAAGCGGATCACTCGACGCGGATCCGGATGAACTGGCGTTTTCCGACCTTCAGCGTGTAAGCGATCTTTCTCCTCGACAGGCGTCGTTCGACGTCCAAGAGCTTCTCCCCGTCGACGCTTACCGCGCCGTGCTGGATCATGCGACGCGCGTCGGACGAGCTCTTGCACAACCGCGCCGTGGTGAGCGCCTTGACGATCCACAGACCGTCGGGGTCCGAAGCGAGCGTGATCTCCTCGATGTCCTCCGGTACGTCGTGCTTGACGTGAATGCGGTCGAAGTGCGCCTCGGCGAGCGGCGCCGCGTCGGGGCCGTGATATTGCGTCACCAGGTCGCGGGCGAGCTCCCGCTTTACATGCGATGGGTTCGTCGCGGGATCCTTGAGCCGCCGAGAAACCTCGTCGATCTCGGCGGCGGTCTTCGAGCTCGCCAGCTCGAAGTACTTGAGAATGATCCCGTCCGGAATACTCATCGTTTTGCCGAAGATTTCATCGGGAGAATCGGCGACGCCGATGTAGTTCCCCAGAGACTTGCTCATCTTGTCGACGCCGTCAGTCCCCTCAAGAAGCGGAACGGTGAGGATCACCTGCGGTTCCTGTCCGTAGCTTTTCTGGATCTCGCGGGCCATGAGGAGGTTGAATTTCTGGTCGGTTCCCCCGAGCTCGACGTCCGCGTGGAGCGCGACCGAGTCGTATCCCTGCGCCAGCGGGTAGACGAACTCGAGAAGACTGATCGGCCGGTTGCTCTTGAAACGTTTCTCGAAATCGGCCCTTTCGAGCATCCTCGCCACCGTCTGCGTCGCGGCGAGCTCGAGCACCTCGGCGAAATTGAGTTTCGCGAGCCACCGGCTGTTGAACTCGATCACCGTCTTGGCGCGGTCGAGGATCTTGAACGCCTGCTCCGTATATGTTCCCGCGTTTTTGACGAGCTCTTCGCGCGACATCCGCACGCGCGTATCGCTCTTTCCGCTGGGGTCGCCGATGAGACCGGTGAAGTCGCCGACGAGGAACACCACCTTGTGACCGAGATCCTGGAACTCTCGGAGTTTGCGAAGACCCACGGTGTGTCCGAGATGGATATCCGGCGCCGTCGGATCGAAACCCTGTTTGACGACGAGGGGTTTACCCGTTTTTACCGACCGGTTGAGTTTCTCGACGAGAAGGTCTTCTGGAACGAGATCGACCGTTCCTCGTTTAATGATTTCGAGCTGCTCGTGGACAGGACGCATCGTTGTCTCCATGGTGGATTGCGGCCCTCGCCGGGGCCGGACGGCCGCCCGGCGCAGTAACTTCGCTTTTCCATAAGAGTTAGCGCGAGTATAACAAACGGTTGCGTTCAAGTAAAGACGGATCGGACGGCGGCACGGCTCCCAAAGGCGGCGGCGTGCCTCGAGCTCCGACGGTGCCGCCCGAGGCGAAAACGCTTTGCTACGGATTGAGGACGGGGTATTTTTTCCCCGTCAAACGGCTGCGGCCGGCAACGAACTTGCCATTGAGAATCGGTATCGAATGGACACAAAACAAAGACTCAGAATCGTCGCGAAGATCTCCCTCGCCGTTTTTCTCTTCTCGCTTGGGGCGGCCCTCGGCATCTACCAGTACTTCGCGCGCGATCTCCCCAGCACGGCGCGTCTCGAAAACCTCGAGCCTTCGGTGAAGACACAGGTGTTCGCCAACGATAGCTCGCTCGTCGGCGAGTTCTACGAACAGAACCGCGTCCTCGTACCGCTCGAAGACATCCCCCAGCACTTCAAAGACGCGGTCATCGCGGTCGAAGACCGCCGGTTCTACTCGCATTGGGGTGTCGACGGCGTGGGACTCCTTCGCGCGATATTCGCGAACCTCCGCGCCGGCCGGATCGTCGAAGGGGCGAGCACGATCACCCAACAGCTCGCCCGCAACCTCTTCACCATGTTCGACGTGTCGATCACGCGTAAGATCAAGGAAGCGATCCTCGCCATCAGAATCGAGGGCGCCTACTCGAAGGACGAGATCCTCGAGATGTATCTGAACCAAATCAACTTCGGGTCGGGAGCCTACGGGATCGAAGCCGCCGCCCGGGAGTATTTTGGGAAGGCCGCCACCGAGCTCACCCTTGGCGAATCCGCTTTTATCGCCGGGCTCCCGCAGAACCCGCGGGACTACTCGCCGTATTACCATCTCGACCGCGCGCTCCAACGCCGTGCCGTGGTGCTCGACGCGATGGTCGCCGCGGGCAGGCTCGGCCGCGTCGTCGCCGACTCCGTGGCGGCGAGCCCGGTCAAGATCGGAGAGGCGTCGGAAGGAGAGCGGTTCGCCCCCTATTTTCTCGAGCACGTGAGGCAGTATCTCGAATCGAGGTACGGCGCCGACCGCATTTACCACGACGGACTGAAGGTTTACACGACTCTCGACCCCTACCTCCAGCGGACCGCGGAGGACAGCCTCGAATCCCACTTGTCGACGATCGAGAAGGAACACCGGTACGCGCAGACCAAGGAAGGGTACCGGGCCGCGGCGGAGAAAGGCGGGACCGTCGCTCTCGAATACATCCAGGGAGCCGTCATCGCCATCGAGCCGCAAACTGGTTACATACGAGCGATGGTGGGGGGGCGGAGCTTCAAGGACAGCAAGTGGAACCGGGCGGTCCAGGCGAAAAGACAGCCGGGGAGCGCGTTCAAGCCGTTCATCTATATCGCCGCTCTGGAAAACGGCTATACGCCGGCCGACATCATACTCGACGCACCTATCGTTCTCGACATGCCGAACGGAGACGTATACAAACCGCAGAACTACTCGGAGGAGTTCGAGGGAGAGGTCACCGCCCGTCACGCGCTCAATGAATCGATCAACGTCGCCGCCGTGAGAGTGCTCCTGTCGATCGGCCCTCCGGCCGCGATCAGCTATGCTCACAGACTCGGGATCAAGAGCCCGCTCGAGCCGGTGTATTCCCTCGCCCTGGGGACGGAGGAGGTGTCCCTGCTCGAGCTCACTTCCGCTTACGCCGCTCTCGCCGCGGGCGGGATCCGCGCCGAGCCCTTATTCGTAAAAAGGGTGTACGACCGGGACGGGAAGCTCCTCGAAGAAAACTCGGTCTATCGCGAGGAGGCGATGAGCCCGCAGACGACCTACGTGATCACGAGCATGCTCGAGACCGCCCTCAGCGAGGGTACGGGAAAAGCCGCCCGGCTCATGGGGTTCATGGAACCCGCTGCGGGAAAAACCGGCACGACCAACGACTGCACCGACGCCTGGTACGTGGGGTACACGCCGGAGCTTGCCGTCGGTGTCTGGTCGGGGTTCGACCTCAAGAAAACGATGGGAGCCAAGATGACCGGCGCTCGCGTGTCGCTTCCCACGTGGACGTCCGTGATGAAAACCCACTACCGGGACCATCACGGAGAGCCGTTCGTGGAGCCCGAGGGGATCGTTCACCGCACGGTGTGCGAGGAAACGGGGCTTCTCGTCGGTCCACGCTGCGAGAGGGCGCGACGCGAAGTGTTCATCGAGGGAACCGAGCCGAAACACCAGTGCGACCGCTGCCAAAAAGACTTCTCGCCGGGGCGAAGGTCACCGGACGGGCGCGATTTCCGTTCGATCGACAGGCGGCTCTTGGACGAACGGAACTAGCCCCGGGTCAAGCCTTCCGGACCCGCCGACACCACATCCACCGACGCGCTACACCCCAGCCGGGTCGCCCCCGCTCTCACGAGCGCGTCCGCCTGGGCCCAAGTCCGTATACCCCCGGACGCCTTGATCCCCGCGCGGTCTTCCACAGCGGACTTGATCAACCGGACGTCTTCCACCGTCGCGCCGCGATGCGAATACCCCGTCGACGTCTTGATGAAGCGGACTCCCCCCTCCACACCCAAGGACGCCGCAAGAGCGATCTGTGAGTCATCGAGGCAGGCCGTCTCGATGATCAGCTTGACCGCCACCTCAGCGCCGCACAGCGCGGTGATCTCCGCCGCTTCCTTGCGGACGATCGCGTGATCACCCGACAAGAACCGCGAAATGTTCATCACGACGTCGATCTCGTCGACTCCCGCTTTCAACAGCGATTCCGCCTGGCGGAGTTTGTGATCCGTGGTGTCCCACCCAAAAGGAAACGACACCACCGAACAAACCGGTACTCCCCTCCCCCCCGTTTCGCCCACGGCGACGGGCACATGACAGGGGGGCACGACCACTGTTGCGAACCGATAATGGCACGCTTCCCTGCAGGCTCGGCGTACGTCCTGTTCGGTGGCGTCGGGTTTGAGTATGGTATGGTCGATGATCCGAGCGAGTTCTCTATTCCAGTTGTCCACGCGTTGTTCCTCCATTTGGCCCCATGATGTCGGGGAGAAAGCTCGTCCCAGGAAAGACTCCTCCGAGTCGAAAGTTCTCGGCGATCGTTCGCCCGACGTCGGCAAACGTGCGCCGTATCCCGAGGTTGCGGTCGCCGGGGACCCCGCCGAGCCTCCGATGATAAACGAGTAGCGGGACGTACTCACGGCTATGATCCGTGCTCGCCGTCGTCGGGTCGTTCCCGTGATCCGACGTGATGATAAGCAGGGTCCGCGTATCCAGCTTTTCGAGCAATACCCGGAGATACGAATCGAATTCCTCGAGACCCAGCGCGTACGCCCTCACGTCGTTCCGGTGTCCCCACATCATGTCGAAATCGATGAGATTCGTAAACACGAAAGACCGCTCCGCCCGTCCCAGCGCGTCGAGTGTCGCTTCGATCCCTTCCCGGTTGCTCTTCGTCGGAACGTGGCGGGATATTCCTCTCCCGCAGAATAGATCTTGGATCTTGCCGATGGCGACCACCGACACATCGGTTTCCCGGAGGCCGTCGAGTACCGTCGGGGAGGGCGGTGGAAGCGAGAAATCCTTTCTCCCCGCCGTTCTGTAGAAGCCGGCGGCGGCGCCGGCGAAAGGGCGCGCGATCACGCGGGCCACGCCGTGGGGCCCGGCGAGGAGGGACCGCGCGACGGCGCACATACGGTAGAGCTCTTCTCTCTCAATTACGGACTCGTGCGCGGCAAGCTGGAAGACGCTGTCCTGGGACGTGTAGAGAATCGGCCGACCGGTGCTCAGGTGTGTTTCCCCGAGTTCCTCGATGATCGCGGTGCCGCTTGCCGGTTTGTTGCCGATTACTTTTCTCCCGATGCGTCTTTCGAACTCCTCGACGATGTCTCTCGGGAAACCCGATGGATAGACCGGGAACGCTTCCGGGATGATGCAGCCCATGAGTTCCCAGTGTCCGCTCGTGCTGTCTTTTCCCGCCGACACCGGCGCCATCTTCCCATAAAACGCCGCGGGCGAAACGTCGGGCGGCACACCCTCGATGGAAATGATGTTCCCCAGACCGAGGCGTCCCAGCGTGGGAAGCCGCAACGAGCCGACGTGTCGGGCGGTGTTCGCGACACTATTGCTCCCCGTGTCGCCGAATACCGCCGCGTCCGGCGCTTCGCCGACCCCCACGCCGTCGAGTATGATGCAGACGACCTGGTGAAAGGCCGCGCTGAAATTGAGTGAATCCGCTTTCATGGAAACCGGGTGGGTATCGCGGTGATGACACCCCGTGAGAAGCCGGTGGCGGACCGCGCCGCTAGACGTTGACCTGACTCGAGAGAACACCGAGAAGACTCTTGAACGTCTCGATCCGGCCGTCGCGCAGATACATCCGAGGAACCCGCTTACTGATCCCGCACATGATCTCGTACGAGATGGTCCCCGCCCATCGGGCAAGGTCGGAGACGGTGATTTCAACACCCGACGACTTGCCGATCAACACGACCTCGCCGCCCACGGCGGGCGCGGGCGACACATCGGTGAGATCGACCATCGTCATATCCATCGTGACGCGTCCCATCACGGACACAAGTTTGCCCCCAACGATCATCCGGCCCGTATTCGAAAGCCGGAACGGATATCCGTGACCGTAACCCACGGGGACGACACCCATCAGCGTGTCGCGTGACGTGATGTAGGTGCGCCCGTAGCTCACCGGCGTCCCTTTCGGAACACGGCGGATCTCGACGAGACGCGACTTCCAACTCAACACGGGACGGACTCGTAAGAACGTCTCGGTCCCCGCGCTCTGGTGTCCGTACGCGATGAGACCCGGGCGAACCATCTGCATGTGGGTTTCCGGCACCGCGGCCAGTGCGGCGCTGTTCGCGCTGTGGATCAGAGGGACTTCGATCCCGGCCGATTTGACCCGATCGACCGCCGCGAGGAACCGCCGCACCTGCTCCCGCGTGAAATCCGGATCGGTATCCGACGCGGGGTAGTGGGTGAACAAACCGCCGAGACGAAGACCGTCCAAACGGACGATCCGCGAAACAAGGGCTTCCGCCTCCTCCGGAAAGAATCCCGTTCGCCCCATTCCCGTGTCGATCTCGACGTGGGCCTCCACTTTCGTGTGGATCTTGGCCGCGTAGCCGGCGAGCGCAACGGCGAAGTCGAGAGAAGAAACGGTGGTCGCGAATCCGTTGTCGACCACGCCGGGGATCTCTTTCTCCAGGACGGGGCTCAGAATCAGGATTTTCTTCCGGACCTCCGCTTTTCGCAGTTCGCGTGCTTCATCCAGGGTCGCCACTCCGTACCATTCTACCCACTCGTCGGCGGCCTGCGCGACCTGAACGGCACCGTGACCGTAGGCATCGGCTTTCACCGTCAGCAGAATCGCGACGTCCTTCGCGAGCGACTTCCGGATCGCCCGGAGGTTCTCGACGAACGCGTCGAGGTCGACGTCGACCCATGTCGGAAGCTTCTGCATACACCGTCCTTTGGCGAGACTGCGCCCGATACGCTCGAGCATATTCCGTGCCCGCACTTTTTGTCGGGATTCACGCTATCGCAGCCCGTCGGGAACCGTCAAACAAAAAAAGGGCGCACCGGAGCGCGCCCTCGATCCATGCTGCGCGGGCCCCTTTTAACCCGACACGATGCGGCGTCCGTACATGACGTACTCGATCTCGACCGTCCCCGCGATCTTCGAGTTCATCCTCGACCCTTGTTCTTCCGTCTCCGTCATCACGACACCGCCTTCGAACGGGTATCCCTTGTCGGAGAGAAGCCTCAGAATGAGCCCGATCCCTTCGGCCGCCACCGCCACGCGGAACTTCGCGTTCGTCCCGTGCAGAAGGAAGTAACGCCCTTCGCTTCCCTGCTCCTCGGTGATCGACGCCACGAACCTCAACTTCCTTTTTTCGAGACCCCGGAGAGCATCGGTTCGGTTGTAGAGGATCTCGTCGACGTTTATCCGTTCGTACGCATCGACGGCGAACCTGGCGGCGTCCGCGACCCTCGGCAGGATCACAGGGCCCGGGGTGAGGAACGTCGTATCGTTCGCCGTGTAGATTTTCTCCACCCTGAAATGTACGAACGGCGAAAACTCCTTGACCACGGCGAGGGCGAAGTTCTCGCCGATCCTTTCTCCCAGCCTCTCTTCGAGATTGCGGCCGGTGATGAACTCAACGAGATTTCCCTCACGGACGAGCCCGAGATTCCGGTTCAAAACTTCGATCTTCGGGTTCACGAGCTTGTACTTGAAGCCCATGCTCGCAACGGGTTTCCCCCGGGTGATCCGTCGCAAGGTCACCGTGGGGTAGGGATCACCTTGCTTCGTGTTGCCGCAGGCGGAGAGCATGGAGAGGACGGCGGCGGCGGTCACCAGGTTCCGGAAGACTCGCTTTGCCATATGACGCACGCTCCTTACATTCCAGCCGTGACGGGGTCCCGTTGGTTCTCGGTCGCCCGTGGAGCGACGATTCGACCCGGGGATGGAAACGGAACATTCAGCGGTACCGGAAGTTACCACTGCCGTTTCGACCGTGTCAACCTCCGAAAAATCCGGGAGTTCGGCGCGTCGCGAGATCCCCCGGGTGGGCTCTCGGGGGCTCGCGGGGTGAATCGACTTCAAGAGCCGGGCGGCCGGTTTGGCGGGTGCTAACGCTTTTTCTGTCATGGGAATGCGGTGCGGCACCGCGGCCGAAAAAGGCTTGACTTTTCTTGCCCGCCCGTGTTTTCTTTTACTTGAGCCCCACCTTACTCGAGTAACTCCAGAAGTTACCAGTTCAATCATGTTGTCCCTCCCTTGCAGAAGGATGGTCCCATGAGACGCAAGTCGCCACTGTTCCTTGTCTTCGTCGCGGCATTCGTCTTGATGCCGAATTGGAGCTCGGCTCGGTGGTATCCCGAGACGAAAGACAAGAAAGACCCGTTGCCCGGTTTGCAGCGCGTTCTCGTTCTGGATGGATCGAACGTCCATAACGTCGGCGAGCTGCAGATGCACGTTGGTAACTGGGGGAACTTCGGCTCCTGGCCGGGAAGCGCCAACACGTTTTCCGAGGCTCCATCGGCCCAGTGGCCCGCGGGAAGCGGGGTGGAATATCTCTTTGTCGCCGGTCTGTGGGTCGGCGCGCTGAAAGGGGGTATCCCGGCCGTATCGACGGCGGCGTACCAGACGGAGTTCCGCCCTACGCAGGACCCGATCGATAAGATCTATCGGACCGCCGAAGGAGCCCGGAGCGGGAATCGGGAGCCCTCGCCGGACGCCGACGACGACAAGGACGGCCGGATCGACGAAGACTGGCTCAACGGCCACGACGACGATGGCGACGGTCTGATCGACGAGGACTTCGCGGCGATCTCGAAGCAGATGTTCAGCTGCTGGTACACCGACGACCAGCCGATTTCCGTCCAGATCTTCCCCGAACACAACCCGCTCAACCTCTACGTGCAACAGGAGAGCTACCAGTGGGAAGAGGACCGCTTCGACGATTTCGTCGGGATCGAGTTTCACATCACCAACATCGGCGATGACGTTCTAGAGGATGTCTTCATCGGGTTCTTCGCCGACTGCGACGCCGGTCTGCGGACGGCGGACAACTACTACGAAGACGACGCCACCGGTCACATCGCGCCTCCCCCGCTGTGCACGGACCTCGGGCCGGTGCTCGTCGACATCGCCTACACCTACGACGCCGACGGCGACGGCGGAACGACGTTGGGCTACTTCGGCGTGATGTTTCTCGGTCACACGACCGATCCGACCGGAGAGACGGCTCCCGAGCGGGTCGGGATCAGCACCTACGCAAACTTTTCCGGAGCGCAATCGTTCGAAGAAGGCGGCGACCCGACGAACGACTTCGAGCGTTACGAGCTTCTCTCACAGAACACGATCGAGCGCGACGCCGTGGTGCCGCGCGACTACCGCATGTTGATGAGCGCAGGGCCGTTCAAGGAACTTCTCCCCGATAGTACGCTCATCTTCCAGACGGCGTTCGTGGTCGGCGAGGGGCCCGAGGGAATGATCGCCAACGCGGCCAACGCCCAGCTCACCTACGACGGCGCGTGGTTCAACCTCGACGGCAACCGGCTCACGGGGATCGACGGCCGTGAGACCCCCGTGGTGGGACCGGCGGAGAACGTGGCGATCGACACCTGCCGCGCGGAACTGCGTAACCCCATCCCTCTCATCCCCCGCGGGACGACGTTGTGGATCAACAACGACTGCGCGAAGGAAGCGGACTTCCGGGACTTCTGCGGGTACACCGACGACGACAGCTTGAAGTTCCGCACGGGGGTGGACGGCAAGGAAAGGCAGATCAACTGGATCGTGGGGACGGCGCCGCCGCCGCCGGGGATGAGAATCGACGACCATGCGAAGGGCGGTTTGACGATCTACTGGAATAACTTCAGCGAGTCGGTTCCGGACGTCAAGACGCAGCTCTTCGATTTTGAGGGCTACCGGGTGTGGCGGGCGGACAATTGGAACCGCCCGTTGGGGAGTTCCGTCGACAATGGCCCGGGGGCGGAACTGTGGAAGCTCCTCTTCCAGGCGGACGTGGTCAACAATTTCGGCAACGACACGGGACTCGACCGGTACCGTTACGAGCCGTTGACCAAGATCCTCTCGCCGACCCAGAAAGAGGACTTTATCGAGCAGATCAAACAGTACCTTCTCGAGTACCCGAGTGAAGATCCGCCGTGCCCGCAGGGAGTGACGCAGCAAGTGTGCGATACGCTCACCGCCCTGGCGAAGTGGCAGATCGGCGCCGAGGGAGGTCGTCAGTACTACCGGTACATCGATCGTTCGATGCACCTCGGCCGGCACTACTTCTACTCGGTGACCGCCCTGGACCACGGGTTCGACGACGACGGCAATCTGATCGAGGGCAAGGTCGGAGACCCATCATCGAATTTCCAGTACATCCAGCCGTCCAGCGCTTCGCAGCCGGCGTACGAGTACGACGAGAGCCAGATTTACGTCGTACCCAACCCCGCAACCACGGCGTCGATGGCCGATTGGCCGGAGCTGGCGCCAAACAACGACGATCCGACGGGGATCAAGGTCGAGTTCCGCAACCTCCCCGCGGCCGGGGGAATAATCCGGATTTTCACTCTGTCGGGGGACCTCGTTCAGGAACTTCAATTCGATGGAAGGTCGGGAGTGGGGACCGTGATTTGGAATCTGGTGAGCCGTAACCGCCAGGACGTGGCGAGCGGGATCTTCCTCTACTCGGTTGAATGCGATGACAAGAACTTCGACCGGTTCATCGGCAAGTTCGTCGTGATCCGTTAGCGAAACCCGGCCCTTTTGCTACGAAAACACCCCGGCGGGTGATTCACCCCGCCGGGGTGTTTTGCTTGTTACCCTCTCCCACGCGCCGCTCGAACGCGGCGCACGCCGCCGATCGCCTAGGCGCTCGAGAGCTTCTTGAATTCCTGGGTCAGCAGCGGGACGATCTCGAAAATGTCCCCGACGATCCCGTAATCCGCCGTCTGGAAAATCGAAGCGTTGGGGTCCTTGTTGATCGCGACGATCACTTTCGACGTCCGCATCCCCACGAGGTGCTGGATGGCCCCAGACACCCCGCACGCGATGTAGAGCTTGGGATTCACGACCTTCCCGGTTTGACCGATCTGTCTCGAATGCGGCGCGTAACCGGCGTCCACCGCCGCTCGCGATGCCCCGACGGACGCGCCGAGGACATCGGCGAGCTCCTCCAGAATCTTGAAATTCTCTTCGCTCTTGAGGGACCGCCCGCCGGCGACGATGATGTCGGCCTCGGTGACGTCTTTCCGCCCCGCCGCCGCTCCCTCGATGTCCTTCACCACCCCGTGAATCCTGTCCGCCGTAAGGGAAAGCGCCACGTCCACCCGAGCGGCGCCGCCGGGACCCTTCGGCGCCGGCGGATAGATGTTGGGGCGTATCGACGCCATCTTGATCCCGTCTTTGGTCGAAACCACGTTCGCGTAGACTTTTCCGGAGAAGACGGGCCGTTTTCCTTTGAGAACGCCGTTCTCGAAATCGATGTCGACGCAATCCGTCATGAGGGCCGCGCCGAGGCGCGCGGCGAGACGGGCCGAGAGATCCTTCCCCATGTTGGTGGCGCCGAAGAGAACGATACCGGGGTCCGCCTGCCTGACCGCCGCCTCGAGACCCCCTGCGTACCCCTCCGTCGAGTATTTTTCGAGGATCGGGCTCTCTACCACAAAGACCTTCCGCACGGGAAGCGACATCGCCTCCGCCACCGCCCCGTCAATACCGTGTCCCAGGAGGGCGATGTCCACGCTACCCCCGGTTTTTCCGCCAAGTTTCGTTGCGGCGGAAACAAGCTCGCGATTGATCTTCTTGAACTGATTGCTCCGGATCTCCGCGAACACGAGCACGTCGTTGGTCATTTTCCTTCCTCCAGACGGTTGGTCTCTTTGAGTCGTATTCGATACGGATTCGTCTATATCACCTTTGCCTCATCGTGCAAGGCGCGGACGAGATCGGCGACTTGTTGGGCCGGGTCGCCGCCGATCATCCGGCACGCCGGGCGTTCGGGAAGCGTTTCGTATCCGACGACCATCGTCGCCGAACCCGCGGCGCCCACATCCTGTGCGGTGAGACCGCCAAGGTCGGCGAGCCCGACCTTTTTGATCTCTTTCTTCTTGGCTTTCATGATCCCGGGAAGAGACGCGTACCTCGGTTCGTTGAGCCCTTTTTCGCAGGTGACCACGGCGGGGAGTTTGACCTCCACGACCTCGTCGCCGCCTTCGACTCGTCGCCGGGCCACGATCGTCGTCCGGTCGTCGCTCAGCTCGAACTTCGTGACGATCTGGACCTGCGGGATCCCGAGGTGTTCGGCGACCGCGGCGCAGGTCTGCGCCGCGTCGTAGTCGATCCCCTGCTTTCCCCCGAAGATGAGATCGAAGCCCACTGACGCGACGACCTTCGAGAGGATCTTGGCGTTAGTGAGCATGTCGGCGCCCTCGAACGCGCTGTCCCACACGTGGACCGCTTCATCCGCGCCCATCGCGAGGGCCGTCCGGAGCGTTTCCAAGACGCGATCGGGCCCGATCGAGATCACGGTGACCGTGCTGTTGTCCTTGAATTTCTCCTTGAGTTGGAGGGCCGCTTCCACCGCGTACTCGTCGAACGTATTCATCACCCATTTGATACCCTGTGTATCGATTTTCGTCCGGTCGGGCGTGGGTTTGATTTTCGCCTCGGTATCGGGAACGTTCTTGACCAAAACGACGATCTTCAAAATCCGACCTCCTGTTGCTCCGAGAGTGCTCGAATGTCAGTCCCGCTTCGTAGCGGCACGATCATCCCCCGGCCGCAGCGGTTTCGCGCCGATCTCCCCCAAACGAATCCGAAGAGAGCGGCCGCTATCCTTGGAGACAGGCCCGGGAGATCACGATCCGCAGGACTTCGCTGGTTCCTTCGTAGATCTCCGTGATCCGCGCGTCGCGGTAGTATCGTTCCACGGGAA
>Ga0315276_10000166_pt1 | contig 53634 bp, 42 predicted proteins | sample YL17G05_0_MG_FD_204542 | JGI IMG/M metagenome (GOLD analysis project Ga0315276, IMG submission 204542) | Sediment microbial communities from Yellowstone Lake, YNP, Wyoming, USA - YL17G05_0 | ecosystem: Environmental > Aquatic > Freshwater > Lake > Sediment | place: USA: Wyoming | collected...
CGGCCGGAGATCTACGGGCCGCCGGGAGGGGAGTACCCCGACAACGCCCGGCGGTTCACCCTCTTCGCCCGGGCGGTGGCGGAGCGGGCGAAGGGCGCGGCGCGACCCCCGGACATCCTGCACGTCCACGACTGGCACCTGGGCCTGGTTCCCCTCTTCGTCCGGTTCGATCCCTCCTGGAAGCGACGTCCCGGCACCGTCCTGACCCTCCACAACATGGGACACCAGGGCCACTTCCCCGCGGCGGAGATGCGGTGGCTCTCCCTGAAGGGGGACCTGCGGGAGAGGCTCTTCACGCCCGCGGGGATTGAATACTACGGAGGGATCAACTTCCTCAAGGCGGGGCTGCTCTACGCCGACCGGATCAACGCCGTGAGCCCTTCCTACGCCCGGGAGATCCTGACGCCGGAGTTCGGCTGCGGGCTGGAGGGGGTCCTCTCTCTGCGGCGGGAGGATCTCACCGGAATCCTCAACGGCGCCGACTACGATCTCTGGAACCCGGCGGCGGATCCCCACCTGCCGGCGAAATACGGGCCCGGCTCCCTGGAGGGAAAGGAGAAGGCGCGGCAGCTCCTCCGGAAGGAGTTCGGCCTGAAGCCGGGCGTCCGCCCGCTTCTCGGGGTGGTGAGCCGCCTCGTCCACCAGAAGGGGATCGACCTCCTGTGCGAAGCGGTGCCGGGGATTCTGAAGGCGGGCGCCGATCTGGCCATCCTGGGGGACGGCGAGCCGGCGCTGGTGAAGAAGCTGCAGCGGCTCGGACGGGCGCAGCCGCGGCGGATGGGCCTGCGGATCCAGTTCAACGACCGGTATGCCCACCTGGTGATGGCGGGAAGCGACTTCGTCCTGGTCCCCTCCCGCTACGAGCCCTGCGGGTTGACCCAGATGTACGCCCTGCGCTACGGGACGATCCCGATCGTGGCCCGGACGGGGGGCCTCGTGGACACGGTGCGGGACGAGACGGAGACGCCGGGACGCGGGACCGGGTTCATGATGCGCGGGAGCACCCCCGGGGATCTCCTGGAGGCGGCCCGGCGGGGAATGGCCTTCCGCAGCGAGGACCCTGCCCTTTGGCGGAAGATGCAGCGGCGCGCCATGGCCGAGAACTTCTCGTGGGACAGGGCGGCGCGGGAATACACCGATCTCTACGGGGAGGTCCTGCGGGGAGCGGGGCCGGACGCGGCGGGCCGGGGGACAGGTCCCGTCAGGAGTTGACGGCCTTCTTGTAGTGGCAGCCCTCGGCGTCGCAGAAGTGGGTCACGCCGTCCCGCTTGGTGATCTTCTCCAGCAGGTAGGATTTGCCGCAGGAGGGGCATTTCTCCGAGAGGGGCCGGTACCAGGTCACGAAGTCGCAGTCGGGGTACCGGTTGCAGCCGAAGAAAGTCTTGCCGCGGCGCGACTTCCTCTCCACGATCCGGCCGCCGCAGCCGGGAAGCGGGCAGTCCACCCCCACTTCCTTCAGCTTGATGTACCGGCAGCCGGGATAGTCGCTGCAGGCGGTGAACTCGCCGAAGCGGCCGTCCTTCACCACCAGGGGCTTGCCGCAGGTGGGGCACTTCTCCTCCAGCACCCGGTCGGCCTTCCGGGTGATGTTCCCCTCCTTGTCCACGTGGATCTTCTTGGTGTTCTTGCAGGCGGGATAGGTGCTGCAGGCCAGGAACTGCCCGAAGCGCCCCTTCCGGAGGACCATGGGGCTGCCGCACTTGTCGCAGGAGACCTTCACCTCCGGTGCCGCCTCCTCGCCGCTCTTCGCGGCGCCTTCTCCGCCGTTCGCGTTTCCGTTGCCCGTCAGCTCCTGGGTGTTCTTGCACTCCGGGTAGCCGGAGCAGGCCAGGAACCGCCCGTAGCGGCCCCACTTGATCACCATGGGCTTGCCGCACTTGCCGCAGACCTCCTCGGTGGGCGTCTCCTCCCGCTTCACGTTGCGCATCTGGCTGCCGGCCTTCTTCAGGTCCTTCGAAAACTTCCCGTAGAACTCCGCGATGGCGTCCTGCCACTTCAGCTTCCCGTCCTCGATCTCGTCCAGCTCCTCCTCCATCCGGGCGGTGTACGTCACGTTCACCAGGTCGGCGAAGTGCTCCACCAGCAGGTCGGTGACCAGGATTCCCAGCTCGGAGGGGACGAACTTTCCCTCCTCCTTCACGGCGTACTCCCGGTTCTGGAGGGTGGCCAGGATGGAGGCGTAGGTGCTGGGGCGGCCGATGCCGTCCTCCTCCAGCTCCTTCACCAGCGCCGCCTCGGTGAACCGGGGAGGAGGCTGCGTGAAGTGCTGCCTGGGATCGAGGTTCAGGAGCCTCAACTTCTGCCCCTTCTCCAGGGGCGGGAGCGTGCGCTCGTCATCCGAATCGCCGTTTCCGTTCTTGCTCTCGGAAACCTCCTGGTAGACGGCAAAGTAGCCCGGGAAGCGGAGCACCTGGCCGGTGGCCCGGAAGATGTGCCCGGCGGCGGCGATGTCCACCGTGGTGACGTCGAAGACGGCGGGGTTCATCTGGGAGGCGACGAAGCGGTTCCAGATCAGGGAGTAGAGGCGGAGCTCGTCCCTGGTGAGAAACTTCCCGACCTTCTCCGGGGAGTTCTCCAGCGAGGTGGGGCGGATCGCCTCGTGGGCCCCCTGGGACAAGCGCCCGGCCTTGTAAAACCTGGGCTCGTCGGGCAGGAAGTCGGGCCCGTGCACCTTCGCGATGTGCTCCCGGACCTCGGTGAGGGCCTCGGGGGCCACCCGCGTGGAGTCGGTCCTCATGTAGGTGATGATGCCGACGGCGCCCTCCTCGCCCAGGTCCACGCCCTCGTAAAGGTGCTGGGCGATGCTCATCGTCTTCTTGACGGTGAAGCCCACCTTCCGCGCCGCCTCCTGCTGCATCTTGCTGGTGGTGAAGGGGGGCGGCGGCGTCCGCTTCTTCTCCTTCGCCTCCACCTCCGCGACGGACCACTTCGCCGGCCGGACCTTTTCGACGATCCGCTCCGCCGTGGAGCCGTCCTTCAGGTCCGCCTTCTCCTCGCCGATCCGGAACAGCTTCGCCTCGAAGGGGGGCGGCTGGGCCCCCTCCAGCGTGGCGGTGAGGGACCAGTATTCTTCCGGCTTGAACGCCTGGATCTCCCGCTCGCGCTCCACCAGGATCCGGAGCGCCACCGACTGCACCCGCCCGGCGGAGAGCCCCCGGCGGACCTTGTCCCACAGGAGCGGGCTGATCTTGTATCCCACCAGCCGGTCCAGGACTCGCCGCGCCTGCTGCGCATCCACTTTGTTCTGGTCGATCTTTTCGGGGTTTTCGATGCCGTGGAGGACGGCCCGGCGCGTGATCTCGTTGAACATCACCCGGTAGAGCTTCTTGTTGACCTTCTTCAGCTCCTCGGAGAGGTGCCAGCAGATCGCCTCCCCCTCCCGGTCCGGGTCGGGGGCCAGGTAGATGGCGTCGGCCTCCTTGGCCGCCTTCTTCAGCTCGTCCAGGATCTTTTTCCGGCCGGGCAGGACTTCGTAGGTGGGCTTGAACCCCTTCTTCTCGTCCACGCCAAGGGTCCGCTTGGGAAGATCGCGCACGTGGCCCATGCAGGCCTTGACGGAGAAGCCCCGGCCGAGAAACTTGTTGATGGTCTTCGCCTTGGCCGGCGATTCCACGATGACCAGCGATTTACCCAAGCTCGGATCTCCTTCGTCTCCGGATGAACCGGCGGCCCGGCAGCCGGCTCACCCGGTCCTTCATTTCCAGCTCCAGAAGCGCACAGAGCAGCGGCCCCGCCTCCATCCCCGTCCTCGCCGCCAGGTCGTCCACCCCGATCGGCTCGTCGGGCGGCACCAGGGAGAGGACGCGCGCCGCCTCCCCCTCCAGGGCCCCTTCTTCCTCCCGATCCTTCCCGGGCGGCTCTTCGGGGAGATCGACTCCCGGAATCTCCTCCAGGATGTCCCGCCCCCGCATCACCAGCTTCGCGCCCTGCTGGATCAGGAAGTTGGGCCCCAGGGCGCTGAGGGTGGTGGCATTGCCCGGGACCGCGAAGACCTCGCGCCCCTGCTCGAGCGCCAGCCTCGCCGTGATGAGCGATCCGCTCCGGGGCGCCGCTTCCACCACCACCGTGCCCCGGCAGATCCCGCTGATCAACCGGTTCCGCACCGGGAAATTCCCCGGCAGCGGGGCCGTGCCCAGCGGAAACTCGCTCAGCACGGCGCCGTTGCTGACAATCGCGCCGGCGAGCCGGCGGCTCTCGGGGGGGTAGAGGCGATCGATCCCCGAGCCGAGGAACGCCAGCGTCCTTCCGCCTGCCTCCAGCGCCCCCCTGTGCGCCGCTTCGTCGATCCCCCGGGCCAGGCCGCTCACCACCACGACACCGGCGGAAGCGATCTCCCCCGCCAGGGACCGCGCCATCTCCAGTCCGTAGGGCGTGGCGCGCCGCGATCCCACCACCGCCACCGCGGGATCGTCCCCGTCCCGGAGGGAGCCCCTCACGTAGAGGAGAGGGGGGGGATCCGGGAGCTGGGCGAGAATCCCGGGGAATTCGGGATCGTCTCGAATCAGGATCCGGATCGACTGCCTCTCCGCGCTCCTCATCTCGGCGCCGGCCGCATCGAGGAGCCGCGGGTCCCGAATCCTCGCCACGAGCCGCGGAGTGACGCCGGGGACCTCCGCCAGCGCCCCCGCCCCGGCGGAAAGGATCGCGCCGGGCTCACGGAAGCGTTCCAGCAGGTTCCGCACCGCCAGCGGGCAGGGGGACAGCGCCAGGTTGAGCGCGACCCACGAGATTCTCGGATTCCCCAAACGGCTTCTCCCGTCCGGGGCGCGGAAGCGCGGGATAAAATATAGAACGCCCGGTGCCTTGTCAAGAAAGCATCTTCCGCGCATCCGGAAACCTCCCGGGGGGTGGAAGGCCCGTCCGGCGCGAATCCCACCATTTTTCCGCCCTGTATTCCGGGGCTGTCCGGATCCCCAAAACCGTTGCAGGAGGTTGCATTACGCCCCATGGACCCTATATTTGTCAGGCGGATTCCCAGGCCGTTCCGGATGGGCTCGTCCGCCCAGCGGTAGAATCCCGGTGCCCCCGTGAAAGCGCGTCCGGGCGAGGCCGGGGGTGGACCGGGAAGAAGGCCAGGTGTGAGGGAGACGGGATGCTCGTGTCCAGGCCCACGACGAGAGGGGTGCTGGTGACTCTCTCGGTGCTTCTGGCCCTCTCCGCGCTTCCCGCCGGCGCCCTGCGCGGCGACTCCTCGAGCGCCGACGCTCCTTCTCCCCAGGCGATTCTTTACGACCGGGCCCTGTCGGAATACCGCTCCGGGAGATTCCCCCTGGCCCTCGCCCTTCTCGAGAAGGGAACCCGTGACTTCCCCAACGACGCCGGGTTGACCACGCTTCTGGGATGGACCCGGCTCCGCCTTTCCGACGCCGCCGGCGCGCGGCGCGCCTTCGAGGCGGCGCTCCGGGCCGATCCGAAGTCCTCCGACGCCCGCGCCGGCCTCGGCTACGCGGCGCTGCGCCAGAGGCGGATGGCCGAGGCGGAGGCGAACTTCCTGAAGGCGGTGCGGCTCGACCCGAGAAACGGCGAGGCCTGGAAGGGACTGGGAATGGCGCGCCGCGACCGGGAAGACCGGAAGGGGGCGCACGCGGCCCTGCAGCAGGCGATCTCCCTCGATCCGCGGGACGCCGAGGCCCGTGGGTTGCTGGATCAGGTGGCCGGCCCCGGCGGTGTTCTGGAGGAGCGGCGGGCCCGTGGGAAGGAGTCGGCAGGCAAGCCCCTGGCCCTCGTCTCCCGGACCGGCGCCGCACGCTTCGAAGTGCTCGATGGAAAGAAGTTCCGCCCCTTTTTCATCAAGGGAGTCAATCTGGGGACCGCCCTGCCGGGCAAGTTCCCGGCGGAATTCCCCGATGACGGAGATCTTTACCGCCGCTGGTTCGACCAGATGGGGGATCTGGGGATGAACGTGGTCCGCCTCTACACCCTCCACCCCCCGTCCCTCTATCGGGCGCTTCGGGAGCACAACGAGAAGCGGCCCGACCGGAGGCTCTTCCTGGTGCAGGGGGTCTGGACCGAGCTGCCGGAGAACGACGACTACGACGATCCCGCGTTCCTGGATCCCTTCCGGGACGAGATCCGCCGGGTCATCGACGCCATCCACGGCAACGTGGAGGTGCCGGCCCGCCCGGGCCACGCCGCCGGCGTTTACGACGCGGACGTCTCGGGGGACCTCCTGGCGATCCTCCTGGGCCGGGAGTGGGAGCCCTACTCGGTGGTGGCCTACGAGAAGCTGAAGCCGGGGCGCCCCCCGTACGCCGGGGAATACGTGAAGGCGACCGGCGAGGCGAGCCCGTTCGAGTCGTGGCTTGCCTCCATCTGCGACCTGGCGGCGCGGCACGAGACGGAGCAGTACCGGATGCAGCACCCGGTGGGGTACGTCTCCTGGCCCACGCTCGATCCCCTCAGCCACCCCACCGAGGCGACCGCGGCGGAGGAGACGGAGATCCGGAAGAGGCGCGGCGAGAAGCTCTCCGAGCCGATCAAGGAATACGACAACGACGCCGTGGGCGTCGACGCCCTGCACATCGCCGCCACGCCGAAGTTTCCGGCGGGCTTCTTCGCCTCGTACCACGCCTACCCTTACTACCCCGAGTTCATGATGCTGGATCCGGGGTATGGAAAGGCCCGGGACGCCGAGGGGCCGAGCCATTATTTCGGTTACCTGTTGGACCTGAAGGCCCACCACAAGGACCAGCCGGTGATCATCGCCGAGTTCGGGGTCCCCACCTCCCGGGGCATCGCCCACCTGCAGCCGGAGGGGCAGCACCACGGCGGCCACAACTCGGTGGAGCAGGGGAAAATCGACGCCCGGCTGTTCCGGGACATCCACGACGCCGGCCTCGCCGGCGGGATCCTCTTTGCCTGGATGGACGAGTGGTTCAAGCGGAACTGGCTGGTGATGCACTACGAGGTGCCGCCGGAAAGAAATCCTCTCTGGCTGAACCCGCTGGATCCGGAGCAGAATTACGGCCTTCTCGCCGCCTGGCCGGGGCGGCCCGGCTGGAAGGTGGTCCTGGACGGGCAGGGGGGGGACTGGGCCGCGGTGAGGCCCCTATATATAGATGATACGGCCCCGGGGAAGGGAGAAGGTCCCGGGGGCTTCCGGCATCTTCGAGGGTTCCAGGTCACCTCCGACGAGGCCTACCTCTACCTGCGCCTGGATCTGGATCCGGGGGGCGGTCCGCCGGACTGGGAACGCGCCCGGTACTGGATCGGCATAGATACCTACGAGGCGGATAGGGGCGACCACCGCTTTCCCCGCCCGGTGGACGTGACCACCCCCGCCGGGATGGAATTCCTGGTGCAGCTTGCCGGGGAGCGGAGCCGGATCCTGGTCAACCGCCCCTACGATCTCTTCACCAACCGCAACGATCGTCCCTACCGTTCCGTGGAGGGGCACGGCGGCGATTTCATCGAGATCCAGGTCTTCACCAACCGCGACCGCTGCGGCCGGGACGGGACCTACTACCCGCCCCTGGGCCACAGCCGAAGCCCCCTCCGGCGTGGATCCATGGATCCCGGCTCCCCCGACTACGACACCCTGGCCGACTGGATCGAGAGCCCCGACGGCGGATTCATCGAGGCCCGGATCCCCTGGGGGCTGCTCAACGTGACCGACCCCTCGTCCCGCCAGGTGGTCCACGAGGACGCCGGGCGCACCGGGTTGGTGGCCACGCGCGGGACCGACGGGTTCCGCTTCCATCTCCTGTCGCTGGCGGGGGAGGGGGACTCCCTCACGGTGGTGGATCGCTTTCCCCGGGCGGCGCAGCCGTCCCTCTCCGATTTCCCGGTTTACCGGTGGCCCGGCTGGGAAGAGCCCCGCTACCATCTGACCCTGAAGGACAGCTACGGAATTCTCAAGGAGGCGCTCCAAGCCATCCCGGAGTATGACGATGCGAAGTAGGTGGATCCCGGCCCTGCTCCTGATCGCCTCCCTTTCCGCGACGCCCCTCTTCGCGGCCGGTCACCTGAACGCCCAGGCGGAGGAGGCCTTCCGGAACGATCGCTACCCGGAGGCCATCGAGCTCTACAAGAAAATCGTCGCGATCGAGCCGAGGGACACATTCTCCCTCAAGCGGCTGGCGCTGATCCTTTCGTGGGAAAACCGGCTGGACGAGTCGATCGCCGCCTACCGGCAGCTTCTGGAGGTGGACCCCTCCGACGACGACGCGAAGCTGGGCCTGGCCGAGGTCCTCGCCTGGCGGGGGAAAATGAAGGAGGCCCGGGCCATCTACCAGCCCCTCATCGACGCGAAGGACCACGCCGTGGAGGCGGCGGCGGGGATGGCCGACGTGGCCGCATGGGAGGGGAACCTGGACGAGGCCGCCCGCCGGTACCGGCAGGTCCTCAAGGCGGATCCCGGGAACGAGAAGGCAGCCCTGGGGCTCGCCCGGGTCCACCACTGGCAGGGGAAGGACCGGATCGCCGTGATGGAGGCGGACCAGGCGCTGGAGAACTTCCCCGACAGCAAGGAAGCGAAGAAGGTCCACCGGGAAATCCACGATCCCCTCCGCCCGGCCCTGTCCCTCTCCTTCGACCGGATCCTGGACACCGACTCCAACGACCTCTCCGTCAGCCGGGCGGGGATGAACATCCACGCCGATCCCCAGAGCACGGTGGACTTCATCTACTCCCGCCATGACGCCAGGTTCCGGTGCGACGTCGCCGGCCATTGTCCGGGGGTGCTTTCCGGGTCGCCGCCCCCCGCCACGGTGGTGAACCGGGACGTGGAGACCCGGGGCGAGTCGGTCGCGGCCGTCTACGCCACCCGGTTCAGCGACGTCCTCTACCTCAACGGGCGGATCGGAGCCGACCGCCAGGAGAGCTTCGACGGGAACGACCTGACCCGCGTGACGGGGAGCGCCTCCCTGGACGTCTACCCGATCCAGGCCATGGGCTTCGGCGGGAGCGTCACCCGCGAGTCCCTCTTCGACACCGCCCGGCTCATCGACGGCCACATCCGCATGCACACGATGAACGGCCGCTACGACTGGCGGTTCGCCCCGCGCTGGCGCTGGCGCGTCGGCGCCGGGCACGCCTGGTTCTCGGACGACAACGAGCGCAACCTCGCCTACACCTCGGTGGAGTGGCAAGTGCCCGTCCCGCGGCCGCGGTTCCGGCTCACCGGGTCCTCCCGCTGGCTCTCCTACGACAGGAACCTGGACAGCGGCTACTTCGATCCCCGGCGCTACTGGGCCAACCTCCTCACCGCCTCGGTGGCGGGAGACTTCCACCGGCGGACCTTCTACTACTCCGCGGACGTCACGGGAGGCTTCCAGACCATCGACAGCGCCGACCGGGACAGCGTCTTCGGCTACGAGCTGCTCGCCGGGTGGAACGTCAGCCGTCGCCTGGCCTTCGAGGCCACCTACGGAAGGACCAACTACGCCCAGCAGATCGCCACGGGCTATGAGAGCCATCACTACGGCTGCCTTCTGAGGATCGTCTTTTGACGGAGAGAAAGGAACCCCCAGACATGAGCCCCCCCCGAATCCTGGTCGCCGACGACGACAACACGGTCCGCCGCTTCATCGTCACCCTCCTCGCGGATCGCGGCTACGAGGTCCTCGAGGCCGCCGACGGCGAGCAGGCCTACAAGGTGGCGGAGCGGGCGAAGCCGGACCTGATGCTCCTGGATCTCATCATGCCCTTCCGGGACGGCTTCGACGTTCTGCAGGACCTGAAGCGGTCGCCGGAAACGGCGTCCATCCCGGTCATCATCATGTCGGTGAAGGACCGGGAGGAGGAGATCGTGAAGGGGCTCAACATGGGCGCCGATGACTACGTGGTGAAGCCGTTCAATTCCCTGGAGCTGGTGGCGCGGGTCAGGAAGATCCTCGAGCGGGAGATCCGCCGGGCGGAGTGAAGCCTTGCAAATTATGTCGGAAGTCCTCATCCAGGTACTGTGGGTCCTCGGCTCCGTCCTGGTCCTCCTGTCGCTCTGCATCATCGCCAACAAGGCGCTGCGGGAGATGCGCGAGAGGCGCGGCGCCCGGATCCGCCGGGACCTGGAACCCCGGATCCTGGAGTACATCAACGGCAAGGGAGAGCGGCTGGCGGCGCTGCTCCCGCCGCCGAGGGGGATGGAGCGGCAGGTTGTGGAGGAGGTGCTCCTGGACAACGCCCGGTTCCTGAAAGGGAAGGCCCGGGCCCGGATCACCGCGGCCTGCGAGGATCTGGGGTACGTCCGCGACCGGGTCCGGCAGCTCCGGAGCCCGCGGTGGTGGAAGCGCGCCGAGGCCGCGGAGAAGCTGGCCACGATGAAGAGCCCCAGGGCGGCGCCGGACCTCATCGCCCTGATGCGGGACGAGGTGCCCGACGTGCGGATGCGCGCCGCCCGGGCCCTGGGCCATCTGGAGACCCGGACCAGCATCAAGCCCCTCATCGAGGCGTTCCGGGACCCGAACCGCTGGTCCGCCCTGCGCATCGCCGACATTCTCTCCGGCATGGGGCCCGGGGCGGCGGACGAGCTGATGGAGAGCTTCGCCACCCTTCCCATCAAGGCGCGGGTGGCGGCGGTGGACTGCCTGGGGCGGGCGAGGAGCCACCGCGCCGCGGCCCTCCTCATCAATCTCCTCTCCGATCCCGACCGGGACATCCGCGCCCGGGCGGCCCACTCGCTGGGCCTCATCGGCGATCCGAACTTCACCCCCGATCTGCTCCGGTCGCTGAGGGATCCCGCCTGGCCGGTGCGCGCCATGGCCGCGAAGGCGCTGGGGAAGCTGGGGCGGCCCGAGGCGGTGGCGCCGCTGCGGGAGGCGCTGAAGGACCGGGAGTGGTGGGTCCGGATCAACGCCGCCGAGGGGCTGCGATCCATGGGTGAGAAGGGGCTCGCGGCCCTCGTGGACGCCATCGAGGCGGAGGACCGCTACGCCCGCCACGCGGCGGTTGCGACGCTGGAAGGGGCCGGCGTCCTGGACCAGTACGTGGAGAAACTCGCCTCGCCGGATGAAAGGGAGCGGGAGAAGGCCCTGGTCTTCATCCGGAAGATCGTGGCGGCGGAGCGGACCGACCACCTGATGCAGACGGCGGCCCGCCACACCCAGGAGAAGGTGCGGGAGCAGCTCTCCCGCATCCTGGCCCCCGGAGAGGTGAAGGCATGATCCCCCTGGCCGTCGACTGGCACGACCTGCTGCTGAAGTCGATCCTCGGCTTCAACGAGTACGTCATCTATTATTTCATCACCCTGAACAGCGTCTACCTCCTGCTCTTCCTGGTCTCGCTGGTGGAGGTGGTGCGCTTCGTCCGGCGGACTTTCTTCTCCGACTACCAGCAGATCCTGAAGTCGGAGATGACGCTGCCCATCTCCATCGTCGTCCCGGCCCAGAATGAGGAGCGCGGGATCGTGGACACCGTCCGCTCGCTGCTGCAGCTCAACTACGGCGAGTTCGAGATCCTGGTGGTGAACGACGGTTCGAAGGACGGCACCCTGGAGCGCCTTGTCCGGGCCTTCGACCTCCGGACCACCGACCGGATCTACCGCCGGACGCTGCCCACCGGGAAGGTGCGCGGCATCTACGCCTCGCTGGAGGTCCCCAACCTGACCGTGGTGGACAAGGAGCATGGAGGCAAGTCCGACGCCCTGAACACCGGCATCAACCTCTCCCGCTATCCCCTCTTCTGCTCGGTGGACGCCGACTCGGTCATCGAGGAGAACGCGCTGCTGCGGGTGGTGAAGCCGTTCATGGAGCACCCCGAGGAGATGGTGGCGGTGGGCGGCATCGTGCGGATCATCAACGGCTGCGAGGTCCGGGACGGCCGGGTGGTGAAGATCGGCCTGCCGCGGCGCGTGCTTCCCGTGTTCCAGGTGGTGGAGTATCTGCGAGCGTTCCTCTCGGGGCGCATCGGGTGGAGCGTCCTGCGATCGCTCCTGATCATCTCCGGCGCCTTCGGCCTCTACAAGAAGAGCGAAGTCATCGCCGTCGGGGGCTACGACTCCAACACCGACACCGAGGACCTGGAGCTGGTGGTCAAGCTCCACGAGGGCCTCAAGAAGCGGAAGATGAAGTACCGCATCGTCTTCGTCCCCGACCCCGTCTGCTGGACCGAGGCCCCGGAGAAGTTCAAGACCCTTCTCATGCAGCGCAACCGGTGGCACCGCGGGCTGCTCCAGTCCTTCCGCCTCCACTGGCGGATGCTCCTCAACCCGAAGTACGGCGTCATCGGCATCGTGACCCTTCCCTACTTCCTTCTCTTCGAGATGCTGGGCCCCTTCGTGGAGGTGCTCGGCTACCTCAGCGTCCTTTTGGCCTGGCTCCTGGGGATCCTGAACATGGAGTTCTTCCTCCTGTTCCTGCTGGTGGCCATCTTCTACGGCGTCTTCCTCTCCATCGCGGCGGTGCTCCTGGAGGAGATCTCCTTCCGGCGCTATCCCGCCTGGGAAGACCTGGCGCGCCTGATCTGGTACGCCATCTGGGAGAACATCGGCTACCGGCAGCTTCTGGCCCTGTTCAAGGTGAAGGCCTTCTTCGACTTCATCCGCCGCCGGCGTCGCTGGGGCGAGATGGGCCACCGCGGCTTCCGTCCCGCCGCCGCCGTCCCCGATCAGCACTGACTCCACAGCAGAGAAGGCACGCGCACGTGCCGCCCGGTGTTGCCCGAAAGGACCCACCAGGCGTATATTGCCGGTCAAGCGCCTGTTGTCCCGAGCGAATCGGAGAGTCCCCCATCGGAGGTCCCCATGCGACCTCTCGGCTGCCCCCTGACGGTGGCTGTGCCTGCTGAGGCACTCAGAGACGGTTCGCCCCTTCAGAACACCTCCCCAGACGCCACGATTCCCAATCGATCAGCGGAGGGGCGGAGGCGAGCGATGGACAGGCGGCCCCGGCCCCTGCTCGACGAATTCTTGTGGCAGACCAGCCGATTTCGTCGGCCCGGCAGTCCCTCCGCCCGCGACCCAGCTCTATCGCCGTGTCTCCAGGGGACTTGCTCCATCTCGTCCCCTGCAGCGCTATCTGATGTGGACTGCAGTTTTGCTCGTACGACACAATAACCGGAATCCGGTGAAGATTAGCTGGACGACATGAAGGGAGGTGGTGCCAGGTGGAAAAGACTGTTCGCAAATGAGCGCCAGGAGAGCAAAACGAAGAAAGTAACAGAGGAGGATTTCAAGATGAGACCAGAAGCACATCGCGGCGCGCTGGTAGCGGGATTATCTCTCCTGCTTGTGACGGCCATTGGCATCGCTGTGTACGCCAAGCAGGGATCAGTTTCGTCGAGCTATGGTCCGACCAACCAGACCGTGACTTTTGCGGAGATTAAAGCCGACCGCCTGGCCGTCAAGGCTGATAGAGCAAGAGCTCACATGGACCTGCTCAACGCGCGGTACAACCTCCAAGTCAAGACTGATCCGGCCGTGAAGATGTCCGGCGGCAAGCCCGTTCCCGTGGGGCCCACCGCGAAACTCGTGGGCGTTACCTGGGAACAGCTTGGCCAGATGGCGCCAGGGCAGATCAAGGAAAAGGGACTTTTCCCCTACAAGCCCCTGCCCTTCCCCGACCACGCCGAGGGCGGCATGCTCTTCCCCGAGATGACGTTGAAGGCCCTGCCCAGGCTGACCCGCTTCGACCTGGACTTCGACCTGCCCGAACAGGTCCTGCCTGATCCGGTGCCGGCCATCTATCTCACCACACGGCTCGACCTGGGCGACGTGGCCAAGGGTCGCCTCGTGACGATCAACAACTACTACGAGATCTTCAACGGTATTCTCAACCCGAAGCAGCTTGAAGGGCTCCGTCTCTTGCTTACCCAGTTCCCCCAGCAGCAGTTCAACGCCACCGAAGACCGGCGGACCGACCGGTCCGACGGCATGCTCGGCGTGACCTGCTTCGACTGCCACGTAAACGGGCACACCAACGACGCCACCCACTTGGTGGGGGACATCCGGCCCCAGGAGTTTCGCCACCGCATCAACACGCCGTCCCTGCGCGGCGTGAACATCCAGCGTCTTTTTGGGTCCCAGCGGGCGCTCAAGACCGTCGAGGACTTTGCGGAGTTTGAGCAACGGGCCGCCTACTTCGACGGTGACATCTGCATGGCGGCCAAGAAGGGTGTCAACGTGCTGGAGCGAGGCTCGCAGGTCCACTTCATGGCGGAGTTTCTGGAAATCCTGGACTTCCCGCCTGCGCCGAAGCTGAACATCTACGGCGAGCTGGATGCGGCCAGAGCCACACCCGCCGAGCTCAGGGGTGAGGCGCTCTTCAACGGCAAGGCCCGGTGTGCCAAGTGCCACCCGGGCCCCTACTACACCGACAACACCATGCACAATCTCATGGCCGAGCGCTTCTATAAGCAGGAACTGGTGAACGGCATGATGATGGCCCACGACGGCCCGATAAAGACTTTCCCCCTCCGGGGCATCAAGGACTCCCCGCCTTACATGCACGATGGGCGTTGCCTCACCTTGGAGGACACGGCGGAGTATTTCAGCCTCGTCCAGCAGCTCCGCCTGACCGCCGAGGAGAAGAAGGATCTGGTCGCCTTCCTGCGATGCCTGTAGGTATGGCTTCCAGCGGCTGTAGGAGGGGCGTCCTTCCCTCATGTTTTGGAGGGTCTGCGATGTTGGCCGGGGCGACCCATTGCGGCAAGGGATTTTTCGTCAGAGCGTCCCTGCTTGCACGCGGTCGCCCAACAACGCGTGCAGTAGTCGAGCTTTCTTCGACTTCATCCGCCGACGGCGCCGCTGGGGCGAGATGGGCCACCGCCGCCCCCGGACAGCACTGACTCCACAGCAGAGAAGGCACTCCGACCTGCCGCGGGCGTTCGCTTACGCTCGCGGGTCGAAAAGCCCCGTCCGGATCGGCGTAACATGGGTCGGCCACCTGCTCCGGCTGGAAAGGGGAAGGGGGGAGAATCGCCATGCAGAGAATCGAGGCGAGCGTCGAGATCGACGCGCCGGTTGCGGATGTGTTCGCATTTGCATCGGACTGGCGTCGCTGGGACGACTGGTGGGAAGGCGTCTCGGGATTCCATCCGACAACGGAGATCACGCGAGGGAACGGCACGCGATACGCCTACAAGGCCTGGATGGCAGGCTTGAGCCTCAATCTCGAGACGGAGATCCGAGATTTCGCGGAAAACGCCGGCTGGAAAGGGGTCGCTACCAAAGGCCCTCCGCACAGAACGCAGTGGGTGTTCCAGGCGGAGGGGGACAGGACGCGACTTACGTACATCCTGGAATATGAGTTGCCGTGGCCTCTCGTGGGTCCGATTCTGGACCATCTTCTGATGCGGCCGGGGTGGCAGCGAAGGCTTGATCATTCGCTGCGGAATCTGAAGATTCACTTCGAGAAGCGGCAGACCCCGGGACTGAACGCTGGAAAATGACCGTGCCCGGCTTCGCGTGAACCTGCCGCTGGACGCAAAGCGGACGGGCTGCCGTCTACGCCCGGGTCCGTGAATCCCCCGCATCCCGCGCCGGTCGGTGTTGTCCGAAAGGACCCACCAGGCGTATATTGCCGGCCAAGCGCCTGTTGTCCCGAGCGAATTGGAGAGTCCCCCATCGGAGGCCCCCATGCGACCTCTCGGCTGCCCCCTGACGGTGGCCGTGCCTGGCGAGGCACCCAGGGACGGGTCGCCCCTTCAGAACACGCCCCCACACGCCACGACTCCCAGTCGATCACCGGAGGGGCGGAGGCGAGTGATGGACAGGCGGCCCCTGCCCCTGCCCGATGAATTGTTATGGCGGCCCCGCCGATGAGCCTTACTCCTCACCACGCCAAGTACTTCGCCCACGATCTCACACGGCGGGCCACGAGCGGAATGGACCGCCTGTCAATGGCGCTGTTCGACGCCGCCGTTGACCTGAACCCGCACCAGATCGAGGCGGCGCTCTTCGCCCTGCAATCGCCCCTCTCCAGGGGTGTGATCCTGGCCGACGAGGTGGGACTCGGAAAGACGATCGAGGCGGGGATAGTGCTCTGCCAGTTCTGGGCGGAACGCAAGCGCCGTCTGCTGGTGATCTGCCCGGCCTCGATCCGCAAGCAGTGGGCGCTGGAGCTGGAAGAGAAGTTCAGCCTGCCGGTGCTGGTGCTCGACGCGAAGGCTTACCGCGAGGCCAGACGTAGCAGCCACGCGCCGCTGGCCGCCAAGGCCATTATCGTCATGTCCCTCAACTACGCGAACATCCTGCGCGAGGAACTGAAGACAATCCCATGGGATCTCGTCGTCATCGACGAAGCCCACAAGCTGCGCAACGCCTATCGGCCGAGCAACAGAGTCGGCCAGGGCATCCGATGGGCTATCGAAGACTGTCGAAAGCTGCTGCTCACTGCGACGCCGCTGCAGAACTCGCTGCTTGAGCTGTACGGTCTCTCGACGCTCATCGACGAGCGCCTCTTCGGCGATGCCAACTCGTTCCGGTCGCAATATGCCGGCGCCGGCAGCAATCTCGACGCTCTGCGGCAGCGCCTAGCGGTCTTCTGCAAGCGCACGCTGCGCAATCAGGTGACGGAGTACATCCGCTATACCGAGCGGCGGCCGATCACGCGGCCCTTCAAGCCGACGGATGACGAACACGCGCTCTACGAGGCGGTGTCTGGCTTCCTCCAGCGGGAGAACAGCTACGCACTTCCCCAGCGGCAACGGCATCTCACGGCGCTGATCCTGCGCAAGCTGCTCGCCTCGTCTTCGCAGGCGATCGCCGGCACGCTCGACAGGCTGCGGGCACGTCTGGAGACGCTGCGTGACGAGCAGGCAAGCAGCGACCCGGAGTTCGCAGAGCGGCTCATCGAGGCCGAGGAGATCGAGGACGACCTGCTCGATGAGATCCTCGCGGAAGACGAGGACGCCGACCAGCCTGAGGCTGCCCCGGTAACCATCGACCGTCAGAGGTTGCGCGAGGAGATCGACATCCTGCAGCGGCTTGCCGTCTGGGCACGCGGCATCGGCATCGACACCAAGACCCAGACGCTGCTCAAGGCTCTGGAGATTGGTTTCAAGCAGATGGCGACGACAGGCGCCGCGCGCAAGGCGCTGATCTTCACCGAGTCGCGCCGGACCCAGGAGTACCTGAAAACCTTCCTTGAATCGCATGGCTACCGGGGACAGGTGGTCCTGTTCAACGGCACGAACGGCGGGCCGGAGGCCACCGCGATCTACGATCGCTGGGTGGAGAAGAACCGTGACACCGGTCGTGCCTCGGGCTCGCGTGCGGTGGACGTGCGCACGGCGCTCATCGAGCACTTCCGGGACGAGGCGACGATCCTGCTCGGTACCGAGGCTGCCGCGGAAGGCATCAACCTCCAGTTCTGCTCGCTGGTCGTGAACTACGACCTGCCCTGGAACCCGCAGCGCATCGAGCAGCGCATCGGCCGCTGCCACCGCTACGGACAAAAGCACGACGTGGTCGTGATCAACTTCCTGAATGAACGCAACGAAGCCGACCGGCGCGTCCTTGAGCTTCTAACGGAGAAGTTCAGTCTCTTCAGCGGCGTCTTCGGCGCCTCGGACGAGGTGCTCGGCAGCATCGAGTCGGGCGTCGATTTCGAGAAGCGCATCCTGGCCATCTACCAGGAGTGTCGGACGACCGAAGAGATCGATACCGCATTCCGCGCTCTGCAGGCGGAGATGGACGAGCAGATCCGGACGCGCCTCGACGACACGCGCCGCACGCTCTTCGAGCACTTCGACGAGGACGTGCACCAGCGGTTGCGCCTCCAGCTCGCCGACGCCCAGGCCCAGCTCGACCGGGTTGGCAAGCGGTTCTGGTCGCTCACTCGCTTCATGCTCGTCGGGCGGGCCCGTTTCGACGACGCGGCGCTGGCCTTCGACCTGGAGCAGCCACCGCGTGCCGACATCCCCAGAGGGCGTTACCACCTGATCTCGAAGTCGCATCCGAGTTCAGGAACGGGGGCCGATGAGTACGGTGGCGAGGAGAAGAGTCTCTTCCTCTATCGCCTGTCGCACCCGCTGGGCGAGCATGTCGTGGACGGCGCAAAGGCGCTTCCGACTCCGCCTGAGCGGATCGTCTTCGATGTGACGAACCATCCGACGCGCCTCCATGTCATCGAGGCGCTGCGCGGGAAAGCCGGCTACCTGACGCTGACTCGCCTTACCATCGACTCCTACGAGCGGGAGGAATACCTGCTCTTCTCCGGCTTCGACGGGGCCGGGGGCTCGCTCGACCAGGAGACGATGGAGAAGCTGTTCGGTTGCGCGGGCCGAATCACACAGGACGGAGGCGGCGAAGGCGCGATCCCGGCCGCGGTGACGCAACGCCTTGCCGGCGAAGCCCAGCGCCACGCCCAGGCCACGGTCAGCCGCTCGCTGGAGCAGAACAGCACGCACTTCAGCGAAGCGCGCGAGAAGCTCGAGAAGTGGGCCGACGACATGGTGCTCTCGGCGGAGAAAGCGCTCCTGGACACCAAGGAGCAGGTCAAGGCCCTGCGGCGTCAGGCGCGGCAGGCGGTCACGCTCGCCGAGCAGCACGAGATTCAGGAGAAGATCCGGAAGCTCGAGCGCCAGCAACGCCGGCAGCGACAGGAGATCTTCAAGGCCGAGGACGAGATCATGGAGAAGCGCGACCAGCTCATCGACTCACTGGAGCGCCGACTGGCGCAGGGGACCGAGACGGAGACACTCTTCACCATTCGCTGGGCGGTTGCGTGAACCGGCACGGTTTCGCGACGCGAGCCGACAGACTCGGAAGGCTGGCGACGGCCGGTCCTTCCGAGTATACTTCCTAGTTATGGACCTCCTAGACGCACTCCGCCGCCCCGAAGGCAAGACCCTCGAGTTCAAGCGCGACCTGTCGTCGTCCGAGGGACTGCTGCGGACGGTTGTCGCCTTCGCCAACACGGCCGGCGGCGTTGTTCTGGTCGGGGTAGAGGATGGGAATCGGCACGTACGCGGGATTGCCGACCCGTTCGCCCTGGAAGAGCGGATCGCCAGCCTGATCACCGACTCCATCGCCCCGCGCCTGTTGCCGGACATCGAGATTCTGGCCTATCGCAAGACCCACGTGGTGGCGGTCCAGGTCCATCCCAGTCCGACGCGTCCGCACCATCTCGTCAGGGTCGGCGTCCAGGCGGGGACGTACGTGCGGGTGGGCTCGACCAACCGGCGGGCCGATGACGCGCTCATCGCCGAGATGCAGCGCTTCGCGCGGGGCGAGGCGTTCGACGAACGCGCGCTGCCCGGCCTCGACTCGGAAGCGATCGACTTCCGAGCGGCCTCCGAGTCCTTCGCCGCGGTCCGGCGGCTGGGCAAGAAAGATATGGAGACCCTTCGGCTCGTGACCGAACACCAGGGGCGCCAGGTGCCGACGGCGGGCGGCATTCTGCTGTTCGGCCTCGACCGGCTCCGCCACTTCCCCGATGCCTGGATCCAGGTCGGCCGCTTCAACGGCGCGGATCGTGCCAGGATCACCGATCACGCCGAGTTGAAGGGCCAACTGCCGGAGGCCATCGAACAGGCCATCGCCTTCGTGGAAAAGCACTCTACCCATGGCGCGCGGATCGGGCGGCTGCGGCGCAGCGAGCACTGGTCCCTGCCGCCCGTGGCGGTGCGCGAGGCCGTGATCAACGCGGTGGCGCACACCGACTATTCCCAGGCTGGCGCACCGATCCGCGTCGCCCTGTTCGACGACCGGCTGGAGGTCGAGAATCCCGGCCTGCTGCCCTTTGGCTTGACCGTCGCCGATCTGCCGCTGGGTGTCTCCAAGCTGCGCAATCGGGTCATCGGCCGGGTGTTCCACGAGCTCGGCCTGGTGGAACAGTGGGGCAGCGGCATCCAACGCATGATCGCGGCGTGCCGTGACGCCGGGCTCGCGGCCCCGGTGCTGGAGGAGATCGGCATCCGCTTCCGCGTGACCCTGCGCACCGAGCAGGTGCAGCAGGCCTCGCTCGACGCAACCGATCGGGCCATCGTGGCCATGGTCCGCGCACCCGAAGGACTCGCGACCCGCCAGATCGCCGACCAGATCGGACTCACGCCGCGCGCCACACGCACACGCCTCGCCGCCCTCGTTGCCCTTGGGCTGGTGCGTGAAATCGGCACCGGCCCGCAGGATCCCAAACGTCGCTATTTCTCGACGGAAGCCCTATGAGCCAGAAGTACGAGAAGCTGAAAACGCTGCTGAAGGAGTTGTTCCAGCTCGACCAGCCCGACCTGGACTTCGGCCTCTACCGCGTCATGCACGCCAAGAGCGCCGAGGTGTCGAAGTTTCTCGACAAGGACCTGCTGCCGCAGGTGCAGGCGGCGTTCGGCCAATACCGGACCGCCGACAAAGCGGAGCTCGAAAAGGAGCTCGCCAAGGTCATCGAGCAGGCGCAGGGGCTGGGCGTGGACCCCGCGCAGTTGCCCAAAGTTGCCGACCTGCGCGGCCGGCTCAAGAGCGACGCCGTGGATATCGGGGCGCTGGAGAGCGAGGTCTACGACCACCTGTTCGGCTTCTTCCGCCGCTACTATTCCGAGGGCGACTTTCTCGCGAAGCGCGTCTACAAGCCGGGCGTGTACGCCATCCCCTACGAGGGCGAGGAGGTCACACTCCACTGGGCCAACAAGGACCAGTACTACATCAAGACCAGCGAGTACCTGCGCGACTACGCCTTCCGCCTGCGGCCGGACGACGACCAGAAGCCGATGCGTGTGCACTTCCGGCTGGTGGACGCCGTCGAGGGCGAGCACGGCAACGTGAAGGCAGCGGAGGGCAAGGATCGCGTGTTCGTCCTGGCGGCTCCGGGCGAATCCGGCCGCGACTTCATCGCCGAGGAAAACGGCGAGCAAGGCAAGGAGCTGGTCATCCGCTTCGAGTACCGTCCGGCGACGCTCACCGACTGGCCCGACGATGCCCGCGCCGGCAAGAGCAAGCCCCCGGCCCAGAAGGACCTGGCCGCACTCGCCGTCCGTCGCGTGCTGGCGGTGACCGACGCCTCGCTCGCCTCATGGATCGCGGAGCTTGGCAAGCCGCACGTCACGGCCGGCGGAGAGACGGCCGAATACACCCGGCTGGAGGCGCACCTCAAGCGCTACACCGCGCGCAACACCTTCGACTACTTCATCCACAAGGACCTCGAGACGTTCCTGCGCCGGGAGCTGGACTTCTACATCAAGAATGAAGTCATGCACCTGGACGACGTGGAGGACGAGACCGCGCCGCGCGTCGAGCAGTACCTCTCCAAGATCAAGGTCATCCGCAAGATCGCCGGCAAGATCATCGCCTTCCTCGCCCAGCTCGAGAATTTTCAGAAGAAGCTGTGGCTCAAGAAGAAGTTCGCGGTCGAGACGCAGTGGTGCATCACGGTGGGCTGCATCCCGGATGCGTTCTACGCGGAGATCACGGCGAATGAGGCGCAGCGCCAGGAGTGGGTGAAGCTTTTTGCGGTTGACGAGATCAACGGCGACCTGACGACGCCGGGATACAGCAAGCCGCTCAAGCCCGAGTTCCTGAAGGCCCATCCGACGCTCGTGGTCGATACGCGGCATTTCGGCGCCGACTTCACGGCGCGGCTGCTCGACGCGGTGGGCGACGTCGACGAGCAGACCGACGGCGTGCTCTTCCACAGCGAGAACTTCCAGGGGCTGTCGCTGATGCAGGCGCGGTATCGGGAGCAGGTGAAGTGCATCTACATCGATCCGCCATACAACACCGGCAGCGACGGCTTTGCCTACAGGGACAGCTATCAGCATTCCAGCTGGCAAGCAATGCTGGAAGACAGGGTTGCGCTCGCTTACAGCCTGCTGACACAGGACGGTATCTTCCTCTCCAGCATCGACGACACCGAACGGTCTGCACTGAGCATGTTGCTGAGCAGTCAGTTTGGCAGCGGAAATGCAGTCGGCAGCCTCGTATGGAAGGGCGCTACTGACAACAATCCCACAAGGATCGCGGTGGAACATGAGTACATCCTCTGCTACGCGAAGGGGAAGGATGACCTCAGCGAGCATTGGAGCAGTACGGCTAGCGAAGCAAAGGAGAAGATGCTGGATGCCTTCGAGCGGATTCGTGCCGAGGCAACGTCAATCGGTGAGGTGGAGTCACTCTTCGCAGAGTTTGCAACCACACAGCGTGAGGAACTCGGTGATCTCTATCGATATAGACGCGTCGACTCCAAAGGGCCATACGCCGCGCGCAGGAACATGGAAAACCCAGGAAAGCCGGGGTACGGATACGACGTGGTTCACCCTGTCACCGGGAAACCCTGCACTCGACCATACTGGGGCTGGCGCTTTTCCGAAGCCACGATGCGCAAGCTGCTCGCAGAGGATCGGATCATCTTCGGCGATGATGAGACGAAGATCCCGGAGCTCAAGGTCTACCTGCGCGACGTGAGATTTCCGCTTCGGAGCGTCTTCTCCCTCGACGCACGAAAGGGCTCGAACGACCTCGAACGATTGTTCGCAGCTCGTGACGTTTTCAAGAATCCGAAACCGACTGAGCTCCTTACGCATTTCTTGCCATTCACCGCGCCGGCAGGCAGCTCCGTGTTGGACGTTTTTGCCGGATCTGCGACCACCGGCCATGCTGTGATGGCTCTGAACCGCGAGGACGGCGGCCGGCGCAAGTTCATCCTCGTCGAAATGGGCGACTACTTCGACACCGTGCTCCTGCCGCGCATCAAGAAGGTCACGTTTACACCCGAGTGGAAGGACGGCAAGCCCAAGCGCCTCGCCACGCCGGAGGAAGCCGAGCGCAGCCCGCGGATCGTCAAGGTCGTCCGCCTCGAATCCTATGAGGACGCGCTCAACAACCTGGAGACGCGCCGCACCGACACGCAGCAAAGCTTGCTCGACGCCGCCGAGGCCCAAGGCGCGGACGGCCTGAGGGAGCAATACATCCTGCGCTACATGCTCGACGTCGAGACTCGCGGCAGCCAGTCGCTGCTCAACGTGCAGGCCTTTACCGATCCCGCCGCCTACAGGCTCAAGGTCAAGCGCTCCGGCTCGGACGAAAGCCGGGAGGTCAACGTCGATCTGCTGGAGACCTTCAACTGGCTGATTGGCCTTACGGTCCGGCACATCGCCGCGCCGCAGTCTTTCAGCGCCGCCTTCGAGCGCGACAGCGAGAAGCGCCTGCGCCTCTCTTCGAAATCGGGATGCCGCCTGAAGCAGGAGGCGGACGGCCCGTACTGGTTCCGCACCGTCACCGGCACCATGCCCGATGGCCGCAGGACGCTCATCATCTGGCGCAAGCTCACGGGCGAGCCGGAGCAGGACAACCTGGTGCTCGACGAGTGGTTCACCAAGCAGGGCTACTCGGCCAGGGACAGCGAGTTCGACCTCATTTACGTCAACGGCGGCAACAACCTCGAGAACCTCAAGACCCCCGACGACCTCTGGAAGGTGCGGCTCATCGAAGAGGACTTCCACCGCCTGATGTTCGAGATGGAAGGCGCGTGAGCGTGACTGCGCAGCATGAGTTTGCCAGGCGCGTTGCCGGCGGGGCGGTGGGGTCGATCGGGCGTGGTCGGGGCGCGCTGGTTTCCCGATCCTGCTCCGGCGAATTGCAACCCCGAGGAGCCATCGGCGTGAGATCGGCACTCGCCAGCCCGCATCACGCAGGTAGCTTGTTGATCTGCAAGCAGTTCGGGGGCATCGCGATTGCAACCGAAGCACCGCTGGTTGCAATTTCGGAGCAAATCCGTTGCAAACGCGGGCAGGTCTCATGTCCGGGACCGACGGGGAAACGGAACGCACAGCGTTCAATATTGCCGGATCCTGAGAAACGCGCCGCAGCGCGTCTCGCATTGTCGATTCATCACAAGGCGGGTGATGAATCACCGTCGCCGCGGCCCGGGCTTTCGCGGGCGGTCAACGCCAGCCTCACCCTGCGCAATTGGCTGATCGGCTTCCACATCGCGGAGTACCAACCAATTGGGGAGTCACTGACTCCCCAATTGGTGACAAGACTTCTGCCGCAACGGGAATCGAGCATTCGCCACATGACGGGTGGCGAATCCGGATCCGGCGAGGGAGACCACTGATGCCACGCGGACGTCCCCGCAAGAGCGCCGCCGGAGCGACCGCCGCCGCACCTGCCGCGCGGGGCAGCCGCCCCAACAACCGACCCCAGGTGCCGTTCGCCTACAAGCTGGTGCTCAACCAGTGGCTGCTTTCGCTGTTCAACGTGAAGCGCTTCGAAAACCTGGCCGAGCACCTGCGGAGCGAATCGCTGGAAGGGCTGGACGAGAACAACGTCCACCACTTCCACCACGCGCTCACTGCCCAGCTCTTCAACCTGACGCAACTGCCCACCGAGCTGCTGCTGGAGTACGACCAGAACATCGTCAAGCACACGCAACGGCTGAACGAACGACGGATCACGCGCGGCGAGGAGCCGATCGTCTGGAAGTACTTCCAGTACCTGACCCTGCTCTTCACCGAGATCTATCTCGACCGCTACTTCCGCGACCCCAAGGCGTTGCTCGCGGCGCTGAACGAGCAGGTGGCCGCCTACAACGCGGACAAGCCCGAGGCCGACCGGATCGTGCCCTTCGACGAAGCCGCCGAGGCCTGGCCGCAGCTCAATAAACTTGCCTTCTGGATGGCCACCGGCAGCGGCAAGACGCTGCTGATGCACGCCAACATTCTCCAATACCGGCAAGCCCTGACCCAGCACGGCCGGCGGCGCGAGCTGAACCGCATTTTGTTGCTCACGCCCAACGAGGGGCTCTCGCAGCAGCACCTGCGAGAGTTCGAGGCGGCGGGCATCGATGCGGAGCTGTTCAACAAGGACGGGCGCGGGCTGTTCAGCGGGCAGGCGGTCGAGATCCTCGAAGTGACCCGGCTGCGCGACGAGATGGGCGACAAGACCATCGCCATCGACGCCTTCGAGGGCAACAATCTGGTGCTGGTGGATGAAGGGCACCGCGGCGCCAGCGGGGGCGAGGAAGGCGCTTGGATGCGGTTTCGCGACGCGCTGTGCGAGAAAGGCTTTTCCTTCGAGTACTCGGCGACCTTCGGCCAGGCGGTCAAGGGCAGCAAGGTGCTCACCGATCGCTACGCCAAGAACGTCCTCGTCGACTACTCCTACCGCTACTTCTACGGCGACGGTTTTGGCAAGGACTACCAGATCCTCAATCTGGACAAGGGAACGCAGCAGAACCACCTGGAGCTGTATTTGACGGCCTGCCTGCTCTCCTTCTTTCAGCAGCAGCGGCTTTACCGCGAGCGCAGCGCGGACTTCCGGCCGTTCAACATCGAAAAGCCGCTCTGGATCTTCGTTGGCGGCAGCGTGACCGCCACGCTGGCCACGAGGGATGCTTCGGACATCGTGGAGATCCTGCAATTTCTCGCCCGCTACGCGGCAGACCGGGCGGGCAGCATTCAGCGCATCGAGCGGGTGCTGCACACGGGACTCGAAACCGCGTCGGGCAAGAACCTGTTTGCAGGGCGCTTTCCGTATCTCAACACCTGCGGGCTCTCTCCCGCGCAGGTTTTCGAGGAGACGCTCGCGACCCTGTTCAACGCGCCTGCCGGCGGTCAGCTCTATGTCGAAAATCTGAAGGGCGCGGCTGGCGAAGTGGCCCTGCGGCTGGGCGCCGAGAACGAGGCGTTCGGCGTCATCAACGTAGGAGACGACGCCAAGCTGGTGAAGCTGTGCGAGGAAAATGGCCTTGCCACGGGCGAGCGCGAGTTCTCCGGGTCGCTGTTCCACGAGATCATCACGCCGCACTCGACGGTGAACCTTCTGATCGGCTCGAAGAAGTTCACCGAGGGCTGGAGCAGCTGGCGTGTCTCGACGATGGGCCTGATGAACGTTGGCAAGGGGGAGGGCGCGCAGATCATCCAGCTTTTCGGGCGCGGCGTGCGGCTCAAGGGCTACGACCGGAGCCTCAAGCGCAGCGGCAAGACGGATCTGCCGGAAGGTGTCGATCGGCCCAAACACATCGGGGTGCTCGAGACACTCGGCATCTTCGGCATCCATGCCGACTACATGGCGCAGTTCCGGGACTTCCTCGAAGAGGAGGGGCTGCCCACCAACGACGACCGCATCGAGTTCCTGCTGCCGGTGATCAAGGGCCTCGGCACGCAGAAGCTCAAGACGATCCGCCTCAAGAAGACGATCAACGGCATCAGCACCGAGTCCGGTGACGCGTTCCGCAAGCTCGGACCGATTCCTATTGTGGCGCCGCCCAATCTGGAGGATCTGAACGAGGCGAAGCAATTGCAGCAAGGCCGCCTCGTGCTCAACTGGTATCCGAAGATTCAGGCGATGAAGTCGGGTGGCCTTACGGGCGGTGACGCCGACACCGCGCCGAACGAGACCCACCTGACCTCCAGGCACGTGGCCTTCCTCGACCTCGATCGCCTCTACTTCGAGCTGGAGCGATTCAAGGCCGAGCGCGGCTGGTACAACCTGAATCTGACGCGGCAGGGAATCGAAGCGCTGCTCGCCGAGCAGAGCTGGTACCGCCTGCAGATTCCCGCAGAGGAGCTGGCCGGCGATTCGTTCGAAAAGGTGCGGCTCTGGGAGGAGATCGCGGTCGCGCTGCTCAAGAAGTACACCGAGCGCTACTACACCTTCCGCAAGCGCGAGTGGGAGCTGCCGCACCTGGAGTACCGCGACCTTGAAGGGGACGATCCGAACTTCCTGTGCGTGAAGGAATCGCCCGATGAAGGCTACTACCGCATCTTGATCGACAAGTCGCAGGAGGAGATCGTCGCCAAGCTCGGAGAGCTCAAGGCCGCGATCGAGAAAGGCGACCTGAAGCCCTGGGAGTTCCGGGGCATGAAGGCCATCTGGTTCGGCAAGCACCTGTACCAGCCGCTGCTCTATCTGGACTCGAACATCGTCGAGATCAGCCCCGCGCCGCTGAACAAGGGCGAGCGCCGGTTCGTCGAGGACCTGAAGACGTTCTACGAATGCAACAGCGAGTATTTCCGGGACAAGGAGCTGTATCTACTCCGCAACCTGAGCAAGGGCCGGGGCCTCGGCTTCTTCGAAGCCGGCAACTTCCACCCCGACTTCATCCTCTGGTTACTCGCAGGCGGCCGGCAGCACGTCATCTTCGTGGACCCCAAGGGAATCCGGAACCTCGGGGCCACGGACCCGAAGATCCAGTTCCACGAGACCATCAAGGAGATCGAGCAGCGTCTCGCCGATCCCAAGGTGTGCCTGCAGTCCTTCATCGTGTCGAACACGCCGTCCGCCACGATGCGGATGCTCTGGAACATGGAGAAGAGGGAGATGCAGAAGCGGCACGTCCTCTTCCAGGAAGAGGACAAGGACAGTTACGTCCGGAGCATGCTCGAAGTGGCTGGTGGCGGAGGCGCGGCGTGATAGATGGCCGACACGTCGTGATGCGACGGCTTATAACATCGGCTTAGACCTGCCGGCCGCTACACGGCCGCAGGTCAACCCGCATCGCCGGATTGCCGGAGAAATCATGGAACTGAACCCGAAGGTCAAGGCATTTCGCCGGAAAATCCTGACGGACAGCGAAGTGCGACGGGTGACCCACGCGATCAGGAAAGCGATGGGAGAACCCTTCATTACCGCCATGGCCCAATACCGTCTATCCATCGCGGACGGTGTTCGGTTTATGGCCGTGTCGGCTCGCCTCGTGGAGGCGCGAGAGGCGAGAGGACTGACGCTCAAAGCGCTTGCCATGCAGTTGGGCGCACCGCAATATCGCGTTGCGGAGATTGAGCGGGGAAACACGAAGCGGCTCGATGCGTCCGTGCTCGCTCGATACATCGACAGGATGGGGCTGCGGGCATGGTTTTCCCGGTGGGAGTCCGCGAATCGAGGATTGGCGAAACGGCTCGGGGTAGCCCGGGCTGAGCGACCGACAACATGAGTAACATTTATACAAGGCTTCGGGTGCAACGACGTGCTCCTGGGACTGCGGGAGTAGAATGTCAGGAACTTGTAGAGGAGTTCAGATGAAGGTTTCAGTCGAAATAACGGGCCCGCAGGAAGCGCAACTTGCCGAAGAGGCGAAGCGCCTCAACGTCCCAGTCGAAGAGCTCGCTACAGCAGCTCTTCAGGATCTTCTCGCTCAACGGGATGCAGACTTCCGCCAGGCTGCAACGCGGGTGCTTGAGAAGAATCGAGAGCTGTATCGGCGGCTGGCGTAGTGCGCTTCCTGACGCTCGCCGAGGTGCTCGCTCTCCATCGCCAGGTGGTCGAGCAGACGATAGGGCCCCAGGCGGTTCGGGATCTTGCAGGTCTCACCTCCGCCGTGGCCCAGCCGCGGATGACCTTTGAAGGGCGCGACCTCTATCCCAACATCGAGGAGAAGGCCGCCGCCCTCTGCTTTTCCCTCATCCTGAATCATCCGTTCGTGGACGGGAACAAGCGTGTTGGCCACGCCGCCATGGAAACCTTCCTCGTTCTGAACGGGTGTGAAATCCAGGCAGGTGTAGAGGAGGCAGAAGCCATCATTCTACAGGTGGCCTCCGGTCAATGTACGCGCGAAAGGTTGGTGACGTGGGTTCGAGAGCATCTCCGAAGACTTTAGATTCCGGTGGAGGCTGAGCAACCGGGAACATGGGTGACACTTCTGGCCCTGGGTTTCGAGGCGCGGTTCGTCGGAGTGGGTTGTCCTGGCGACGCGGTTCGGCTGCCGTCACAACAGGCCTGAGAGGTTCAAGGAGACGACGATGAGCAAACCGGTGATTGCGGACAAGAAGCCTGCGGTGCTGGATCTGGCGGCGGGGACGTACTGGTGGTGCCGGTGCGGGAAGTCGCAGAAGCAGCCCTTCTGCGACGGCGCCCACAAGGGATCCGATTTCACCCCCCTGGAGTTCAAGCTCGACGCTCCGAAGCGGGTCGCCCTCTGCCTGTGCAAGCACACCGCCGGTGAGCCGTTCTGCGACGGCTCCCACAAGAAGATATAGGGGGCCGCGGGGTCGTGGAAGAGGGACAGGTCGCCGAATGAACGTCCGCAGCGCCGGCCTCGACCGGAACACGATCCTGGGGCTGTCCGCCATCCTGCTCTGGAGCGCCACCGTCGCCCTGGCCCGGAGCATCTCCGAAGAGATCGGCCCCCTGACCGCGGGGGCCTCCGTCTACCTGCTGGCCGGCCTGTTCCTGGGCGGCCATCTCCTCGTCAAGGAGCGATCCTTCAGGAGACTGCGGGAGCTCCCGCGCCTCCACCTCTTCGGATGCGGCGCGCTGTTCCTCATCTACACCGGGGCGCTCTTTCTTGCGCTGGGACTCGCGGCAAATCGTCACCAGGCGATCGAAGTCGGCCTCCTGAACTATCTGTGGCCGGCGCTCACGCTGCTGTTTTCTCTGCTCCTTCTCGGCAAGAGGGCCGGTGTGGGGCTGATTCCCGCGACGCTCCTCGCGCTCCTGGGCGTCTTTCTGGTGTTGACGCCCGGGACGTCGATCTCATGGCGTTCCTTCCTGGAGAATCTCCAGAGCAATCCGGTCGCATACGGCCTGGGTCTGGTTGCGGCCGTTTCATGGGCCCTCTACTCGAACCTGACGCGGCGGTGGGGGGAGAGCGGAGGCGGCGGAGCCGTTCTGCTGTTCACCCTGGGCACGGGAGTCGGGTTCTCGCTGGTCCGGATCTTCCGTCCGGAACCGGGGGCCTGGAGCCTCCGGGTGGCGGCCGAGGTCGTCGTGCTTGCGCTGGGAACCGCGTTGGCCTACGTTTTCTGGGATCTCGCGATGCGGCGGGGGGACATGGTGCTGGTGGCGTCCTGCTCCTACCTGACGCCGTTTTTCTCGACGCTGGTGAGCTGCGTCTACCTGGGGGTGCTGCCGGGCATCGGAGTGTGGCTGGGCTGCCTGCTGATCGTCGCGGGCTCGTTCTGGTCCTGGCGCTCCATCGTCCGGCGCTCCGGCGCGGCGGCAGGATGAGTTCGTTGCCCGCGCGGGCGGGCGGAGGAGGCGCATGAAAGCGTTCGTGACGGGAGGCACGGGGTTCATCGGGAGCGAGGTGGTCCGCCGGCTCGCGAAGGGCGGTCACGAAGTGCGCTGCCTGGTCCGGCCGGCAAGCGACACGACGCGGATCGAGACAGCGGGCGCTCACCTCATTCGTGGAGATCTGCAGAACAGGGCTTCCCTCCTGGAAGGGATGAGGGGCTGCGACTGGGCGATCCACGTCGCGGCGGCCTACTCCTTCTGGGCGCCGGATCCCCGGATCTACCGGGAGGTCAACGTGGACGGCGCCCGGAATGTCATGGAGTGCGCGCTGGAGGCGGGCGTGTCGAAGGTCGTGCACGTCGGCACCGTCGTGACCTGCGGCACTCCGGGGCGGATGCCGGTGACCGAGGAGACGCCGGCCGGCCCGGTCCGCTTGAGCGAATATGCGCGGACGAAGCACGAGGGCGAGGTCATCGCCTGGCGCCTGCGCGAGACGAGGGGGCTTCCGCTGGTGGTGGTCATGCCCGGCGGGGTCCTCGGCCCGGGCGATCCGAAGGCGAGCGGCAGCTACATCCGGGATCTCGTGCAGGGCCGGATGCCGGCCAGGGTCCTGGAGAGCTCCCCCTTCCCCTGGGTCCACGTGCGGGACGTGGCCGAAGGGATTGGCCGGGCGGCGGAGAAGGAGGGGAATGCGGGCGAGAGGTACTTCCTGGTCGCCGAGAACCTGACCTTCGGCCAGATCAACCGGATGATCAGCGAGATCTCCGGGGCCCGGCTGCCGAGGATGCGCCTCCCCGATGGCCTCACGCTCGCGGGGGCCCATCTCCTGACGGCGGTCGCCCGGCTGACGGGAAGACCGCCCATGCTGGGGTTGTCCCTCGACCAGATCCGGACCATGAAGGAAGGGCTCGTCGTGGACGGGAGCAAGGCGGTGCGGGAGCTGGGAATCCGATACACTCCCATCCGCGCGGCCATCGAGGAGGAGATCGAGTCCTTCCGGCCGGCGGGACCGGCACCCACGCGATCCCACGGCGGATCGAAGGAAACGAGGTGACGCGATGCCGGTGAAAGCGGACAGGCTTTCCGATCTGAGGTTTCTGCCGGCGACGCCGTCCCGGTGGGCCGACCTCGATGCGCTGTTTGGCGAGCGAGGCGCCTGCGGCGGCTGCTGGTGCATGGCCTGGCGGCTTCCCCGGAGGGAGTCGCAGGCGGGGAAAGGGGCCAGGAACCGGCGGGCGCTGCGGAAGATCGTGGCTTCGGGAGAAAAGCCGGGGATCCTCGGCTACCTCGGCGGGGAGCCGGTGGCCTGGTGCTCCGTTGCGCCTCGGGAGAAGTTCGTCGTCCTGGCGAACTCCCGGGTGCTCCGGCCGGTGGATGAGGTTCCCGTCTGGTCCGTCTCCTGCATGTTCGTGAAGAAGCCGCACCGGCGACGGGGGATCTCGGTGCAGATGCTCCGGGCGGCGGTGGAGTTCGCGGCGAAGCAGGGGGCGATGGTGGTGGAAGGGTATCCGGTGGAGCCCAGCATGACGAAGATGCCGGACCCGTTCATCTGGACCGGTATTCCAGCGGCGTTCCGGGCGGCGGGTTTCACGGAAGTGCTGCGGCGCTCGCCGGGCCGGCCCATCATGCGCTTCGAGATCCGCCGCCGGCGCCGCGCACGGAAAGGCAAGGGAACGGATGCACGAGAAGCCTGCCGTTGACATCCCGGCCTCCCTGGCGGAGGCGCTGCGCGCCGCGAAGCACGTGGCGGTCCTCACCGGGGCGGGGGTCTCGGCGGAGAGCGGGCTCCCCACCTTCCGCGATCCGATGACGGGCCTCTGGGCGAAGTACCGGCCCGAGGATCTGGCCACGCCCGAGGCCTTCGCGCGCGACCCGCGCCTGGTCTGGGAATGGTATGAGTGGCGCCGGGGGCTGGTGGCCGGAGCGCGGCCGAACCCGGGGCATCTGGCCCTCGCGGAGATGGAGAGACGCGTCCCCCGGCTCTCCCTCCTCACCCAGAACGTGGACGGCCTTCATCAGAGAGCGGGGAGCCGGAACGTGGTGGAGCTCCACGGGAACATCACCCGGAGCAAGTGCTTCGACCGGGAGCACCCGGCGGAGTCCTGGCCGGAGACCGGCGACGTTCCGCCCCGGTGCCCGCAGTGCGGGAGCGCCTTGCGACCCGACGTGGTCTGGTTCGGCGAGGCGCTCCCAGCATCTGCGCTGGCCGCGGCCTGGGACGCCGCCGAAAGCTGCGATCTCTTCTTCTCCATCGGCACGTCGGGGATGGTCCAGCCGGCCGCCTCGCTCTCCCACCAGGCGCAATCCCGCGGGGCCACGGTGGCGATCATCAATCCCGACGTCTCCAATTTTGTTTCCCGCTCCCAGGTCCTGATCCAGGGTCCGTCGGGCCGGGTTCTCCCCGCCCTTCTGGAGAAGGCCTGGCCGGAGTCCGGAACAACCCATGCAGGATAATCGCCGGAAGAGGATCGGAGTGGCGTGCGCGGCATTCCTCAGAAACCGATAGCGGGGAAAGGACGAGATCAGCATGAAAGAGAACGTCGGCAAGCATTGCCTGGTGTGCAATCGGGACGAGGATCAGGTGCCGTTGCTCCGGCTGGACAGCGGGGGGAAGATGCTGTGGATATGCCCCCAGCACCTGCCGATCCTGATCCACGACCCCGGATCGCTGGCGGGGAAGCTTCCGGGAGCGGAGAACCTGAAGCCCCCGGACCCCAAGGGTTGAAGGTCTGCCGGTTCCCGGAGGAGGAGACGATGTTCCGGAACGCCATCGTGCGCCCGCCCGACAGCCGGTTCGCCGAGGGGTTGACCACCGCCGGGCTCGGGGCGCCGATCCTGGAGAGGGCGCTGGAACAGCATGCGCGCTACTGCGAGGCGCTGGAGCGGTGCGGCCTCTTCCTCACGCGGCTCGATCCGGATCCGCGCTTCCCCGACGGGACCTTCGTGGAGGACGCCGCCGTCCTCACCCCCGGCTGCGCAATCGTGACGCGCCCGGGGGCCGAGAGCCGGCAGGGAGAAGTGGCTGAGATCCGGGAGGCGCTCGCCCGGTTCTACCGGTCCATCCGCGCCATCGAGGCGCCCGGGACGGTGGACGGGGGCGACATCTGCGATGCGGAGGGACACTTCTTCATCGGAATCTCGGAGCGGACCAACGAGGCGGGGGCACGGCAGCTGGCCGGGTTCCTGGAGAAGGAGGGGTACACTTCCTCGTTCGTGGACGTCCGGAAGACCCGTGGACTTCTCCACCTGAAGAGCGGGATCGCCTATCTCGGCGACCGGCGCCTGGTCCTGATCGACGCGCTGGCCGGGCGGGAGGAGTTCCGGGGGTACGATGTCGTCCGCGTCGAGGCGTCCGAGGAGTATGCCGCCAACTGCGTCCGGGTCAACGACCGGGTGTTCCTGGCGGCGGGCTTCCCGGCGCTGGAGAAGTCGCTGATCCGTCTCGGCTGCAAGGTCGTCCCGCTGGAGATGTCGGAGTTCCGGAAGATGGACGGAGGGCTGAGCTGCCTGTCGCTGCGGTTCTGAGCCGATGAGAAAAGTCCCTCTCTTCGCCGGGCGGTGGCGCCGGGCGGCCGCATTCATCCTGGTCGTGCTGGCGGCGGCCCTCGCGCCGCGACCGGCGGGAGGCGATCCTCCCCGCTCCGGCGGGGCGGAAGGCGCGTGGCGGAAGATCGAGCCGGGGCTGGAGCTGGGCACTTTCCAGGCCCCCGTGAAGTCCGGGACGGGCGACTCGCTGGTCCGGGCTCTTCGGATCGATCCCGGGCGGTTCGAGCTTCGTCTCCTGAACGCCTCGGCGCCCGGGCAGGGGCAGCCCCTCCCGGCGAAGGAGTGGTGCCGTCGCAACGGCCTCGTGGCGGCCATCAACGCGGCGATGTACCAGGAGGACCACCGGACCAGCGTCTCCCTGATGCGGACCCTTGGCCACGTGAACAATCCGACCCTCACCAGGGACAAGACCATCCTGGCCTTCGACCCCCTGGCCCCGGACCTGCCTCCGGTGAAGATCCTGGACCGTGAATGCGGGGACTTCGACGCGTTGAAGGGACGCTACGGCACCCTCGTCCAGAGCATCCGGATGCTCTCCTGCAAAGAAGAGAACGTCTGGAGCCGGCAGCCTCGAAAGTGGAGCACCGCCGCCATCGGGACGGACCGGGATGGGAAGGTCCTCTTCATTCACGTCCGTTCCCTCTACGCGACCCATGACCTGATCGAGATCCTCCGTGGGCTCCCCCTGGGACTCTCCCGGCTGATGTACGCCGAGGGGGGTCCGGAAGCGCAGCTCTACATCCGGGGCCCCGACCGGGAATACGAGTTCCTGGGAGCCTACGCGACCGGGCTCAACGGGAACGAGGCGATCCAGATGGCATGGCCGATCCCGAACGTCATCGGGGTTTCCAGGAGACCCGGCCGGTAAGGGTCCCCGGCGCAAGGCAGCACCGGTTGCGGGTCTGCGGCGAAGAAGGTAGTATCACGCCCATCCTCAGATAAGAAGACAGCCACCGGGGGGAACGATGCCCGCCTTCGAGTGCCGCGGAGCGCGATTCGACAATCGCGCAGGTCCGCTCCGGAGAGACCCGTGAGCCGGGCCGCCCGGACGATTCTGGCCTTCGGGGTCTACTGTCTCGCGGTGGGGGCGGTGCTGATCCTGATCCCCAACCTGTTTCTCGCGGCCCTGGGACTGGAGCCGACCCGGGAGCCCTACATCCGGGCGCTGGGCGTCGTGGTGATGACCCTGGGCTTCTATTACATCGCCGCGGCACGGGCGGAGGCGGTGGTCTTCTTCCGGTGGACCCTCTGGGGGCGGCCCTTCGTCCTGGCCGCCTTCCTCGGTCTGGTCCTGGCGGGAGTGGCGCCCCCCATTCTGATCCTCTTCGGGGCCGTGGACGCGGCGGCGGCGGTCTGGACGGCGCTGGCGCTGCGGGGATCGACCGACCCTGACGGGACCGGATAGCAAGCCATGGCCGAATCCCTTTACCGAATCGTGCCCGCCGCAGAGAAGGACGCTCCCCTGGTGCTGCGCCTGATCCGGGAGCTGGCGGAGTACGAGCGGCTCTCCCACGAGGTGGCGGCCACCGAGGAAGGGATCCGGGAGGCGCTCTTCGGGCCCCGTCCGGCCGCGGAGGCGGTGATCGCCTACGCCGGGGAGGAGGCCGCGGGATTCGCCCTCTTTTTCCACCATTTCTCGACGTTCACGGGGCGGCCAGGGCTCTACCTGGAAGACGTTTACGTCCGTCCGGAGTGGCGCGGGCGGGGCCTCGGCCGCCGGCTGCTGGCCCACGTGGCGCGTGTGGCGCGGGACCGTGGGTGCCCCCGGCTGGAATGGGCGGTCCTGGACTGGAACCGGAGCGCCATTGCCTTCTACGACGGGCTGGGCGCGAAGCCGATGAGCGACTGGATCGTCTACCGCCTCGCAGGCGAGGCGCTGGAGCGCCTGGCATCGGAAGAGCCGGGGAGGCCTCGGCCGTGAAGATCGGACGCGCCGGGGGGCACCTTCGTCCTGTTCGGCGGCGAGCCGGGATGATCCCGCTCGTCTGCTGCATCGCCCTCGCCGTGAGCCTGGCGGCACCGCCCGTCCTGTCCGGCGGCCGGGAGGGGAAGTTCGACTCCCTCGGGCAGGAGATCGTGAAGCTGGTCCGGGAAAAGTTCTACGACCCGAAGGCGGCCGAAGCCTGGGCCGTGGCCCACGACCACTACGGTGCGAAGGCCGACGGCCGGCCCTCGTTCGTCCGGCTCACACGGAGCGCCCTGGAGGATCTGAAGACCTCCCACACCGGCTACTACACTCGCTCCGATCCTGGGTACTACGGCCTCCTGGCGATCTTCCGGGAGGCGCTCGGGATCCGGTCGGTGGAGTACGAGAGCATCGGGGCCGACTTCACGGAGGAGGGCTTCGTCCGGACGGTCTTCGCGGGGAGCCCGGCGGAGAAGGCGGGACTGCGTCGCGGGGACAGGGTCCTGAAGGCCGACGGCAGGGAGTTCCAGCCGGTCCTCTCCTTCCGGGGGCGCGCCGGCCGCAAGGTGATCCTGGCCGTGGAGCGGGCGGCGGGTGCCCCCCCCGCCGACCTGGCCGTCACGCCGCGGAGAATCGATCCGGAGAAGGAATGGAAGGAGGCGCAGGAGCAGGGCTCGCGGCTGATCCGGCGGGACGGCGCGACCCTCGCCTATGTTCCGCTCTTCTCCTGCGCCGGGGACCCGTACCGGGAGGCGCTCCAGGAGGCGATCGGAGGAAAGCTGCGCGAGGCCCGGGCGCTGGTCCTCGACTTCCGGAACGGCTGGGGGGGTTGCAGCCCCGACTTCCTGAATCTGTTCAACGGCGCGGTTCCCGCCCTGACCGGCATCGGACGGGACGGGAAGGAGCAGGTCTTCGACCTCCAGTGGCGAGGCCCCCTCTACGTCCTGATCAACGGCGGGACCCGGAGCGGCAAGGAACTGGTTTCCTACGCCCTGAAGAAGCACCGCATCGCCACGCTGGTGGGGCAGAGGACCGCGGGGGCGGTGGTGGGAGGAAGCTGCTTCCTTCTTTCGGATCGGTCCCTTCTCTACCTGGCCGTGGCCGATTCGAGAGTGGACGGAGAGCGGCTGGAGGGGGTGGGCGTCGCGCCGGACGTGGAGGTGGAGGACGCCCTTCCTTATGCCGGCGGGGCCGATCCGCAGATGGAGAAGGCCCTGGAGATGGCCGTGAAGTCGGCGGCGGAGCCGCCGGCGGCGCCGGACCGATGATGCGAAGAGGCGGCCGGTCCCTCGTCTCCCCGGCCGGGGAAGGGGAGTGACCATGAAGGCGATGATCCTGGAGGCCCCCGGCCGTCCTCTGCGCGAGGCCGAGGTCCCGAGACCGGAGCCCGGACCGGGCCAGGTCCTCCTGCGCGTGACGGCCTGCGCCGTCTGCCGGACCGATCTCCACGTCGTGGACGGCGAGCTTCCCGATCCCCGCCTTCCCCTCATCCCGGGCCACGAGATCGTCGGGACGGTGGCCGCCGTCGGGGAGGAAGCGGGGCGATGGAAGGTGGGAGACCGGGCCGGTGTCCCGTGGCTGGGCGGAGCCTGCGGGGTGTGCCGGTTCTGCCGCGCGGGACGGGAGAACCTCTGCGACGCGGCCCGGTTCACCGGCTACCAGCTCGACGGCGGCTACGCCGAGTACGCCGTGGCCGACGGCCGCTTCTGCTTCTCCATTCCCGAAGGCTATTCCGACCTGCAGGCTGCGCCGCTTCTCTGCGCCGGCCTCATCGGGTACCGGTCCCTGGTTGCGGCGGGGGACGCCGGGCGCCTGGGGCTCTATGGCTTCGGCGCCGCGGCCCACATCGTCATCCAGGTGGCCCGGCACCAGGGGCGCCGCGTCTTCGCCTTCACCCGTCCCGGCGACGCCGACGGCCGCCGCTTTGCCCGGGAGATGGGGGCGGAATGGGCGGGGGACTCGGACCAACCGCCGCCCGAGCCGCTCGACGCCGCGATTCTCTTCGCGCCGGTGGGGGCCCTCGTCCCCGCCGCCCTGCGGGCAGTGGCGAAGGGAGGCACCGTGGTCTGCGCCGGGATCCACATGAGCGACATCCCGTCGTTCCCTTACGAATTGCTGTGGGGGGAGCGTGTCCTCCGCTCGGTGGCCAACCTCACCCGCCGCGACGGCGAGGAGTTCCTGGCCCTGGCGCCTGGCGTTCCCGTCCGGACCGAAGTCCGGTCCTATCCCCTCTTCCGCGCCAATGAAGCTTTGAGTGACCTGCGCGCCGGCCGGTTGCGCGGCGCCGCCGTCCTGGTTCCCGCCGGGACGATTCCCTCCGGCGCGGAAGACAAGGAATGAACCTGTCCGGACCCGTGGATGAGAAGCGGCGGTGCCGCTGGGCCGTCACCGATCTGTCCATCGCCTACCACGACCGGGAATGGGGCGTGCCGGTGCACGACGACCGGCTCCTCTTCGAGTTCCTGATCCTGGAAGGGGCCCAGGCGGGGCTGAGCTGGGAAACGATCCTCAGGAAACGGGAGAACTACAGGAAGGCCTTCGACAACTTCGATCCCGGCGCCGTCGCCCGGTACGGTGCCCGGAAGGTGTCGGCGCTCCTCAAGGATGCGGGAATCGTCCGGAACCGCCTGAAGATCGCCGCCGCCGTCTCCAACGCCAGGGCCTTCCTGGAGGTGCAGCGGGAATTCGGGAGCTTCGACGCCTACCTCTGGGGGTTCGTGGGAGGAAGGCCCAAGGTGAACCGTTGGCGTTCCCTGAAGGAGATTCCGCCCAGGACCGCCGGGTCGGACGCGCTGAGCAGGGACCTGCGGAAGCAGGGGTTCGGGTTCGCCGGCACGACCATCTGCTACGCCTTCATGCAGGCGGTGGGGATGGTGAACGATCACGTCGTGACCTGCCACCGCCACCGGGAGCTGGGGGGCTGAGCACAGGCCCCGGCCAGCTTTTCAGGTTGAAGCGCTCCCCCACTCCGAGAACCCGACCGGATCTGCTTTCGGGAATAGGCGGAAATCGGGCTTGCCAATTACGGGCGTATGTTTATAATGCGGGTGGAGGTGACGCGGTGTCCAGACCGTTTTCCTGCCGGCGGGTCGCCGGGCGCCCGGCTGTTTCGATCTTCAAGCCGATCCGCATCCCGGTGGACCAGCTTGAGGAAGTCGTCATGACGCTCGACGAATTCGAGGCGATCCGGCTCGCGGACCTCGAAGCCCTCTATCAGGAGCAGGCCGCCGCGACCATGTCCGTGTCGAGACCGACATTCAGCCGAATCATCGAGTCGGCCCACCGCAAGATCGCCGACGCCCTCGTGCACGGCAAGGCCCTCCGGATGGAGGGCGGTCCCGTGCACCTCGATGCCCGCCGGTGCTGCCGCCTGCACGACGGGGACAGGCGTGGGCGAGGTCGGGGCCCCGGGCCGAAGCGAGGCCGGCCCGGCTCTGCTGCGGCGGGGAAGTCGCGATGAACGCTGCGATTGGAAACAGGACGCTCCCGGGGCGGGCGTGGCGGGCCCGCACGGGACTTCAAAGAAAGGAGATCTGAGGATGAACATCTGCATTCCCGTCACGGAAGACAACGGAACCGCGAGCCCGGTCAGCCAACACTTCGGCTCGGCGCCGCTGTTCATGATCGTGGACACCGAGAGCGGCGCCTGCCGGGCGGTCCCGAACCGCAATGCCCATCACAGCCACGGCTTGTGCATGCCTCTCGCCTCCCTCGCCGGCGAGAAACTCGACGGGATGGTGGTGGGCGGCATCGGCCGGGGTGCGCTGGCGAAGCTCGAAGCAACGGGAGTCCGGGTCTTCCTCTCCGAGCACGCGACCGTCGAAGAGACGCTGGCCGCCTTCAGGGCCGGAGCGCTGAAGCCGATGTCGCCGGACATGGCCTGCGCGCGCCACGGACAGGGCCACCGGTAGCGCGGCGAAGGAACGGATGGAAAAGCCCGACGACGACGTGCGATGCCTCGACTGGTTCATGTGTCTCAAGAAATGCCCGAAGTGAGCGAGAGCCGCGGCCGACCCTACCAGGGAGAAACGATGAACACGAAGGATCTGGGATTCTGCTCGAAGCTGGTGCACGCCGGCGCCTCAAAGGACGCTTACGGGAGCGCGGTGACTCCCATCTACCAGACGTCTACTTTCCGCTTTGAAAGCGCGCAGGACGGCGCCGATCGTTTCGCCGGCCGGTCGGATGGGTTCATCTACACGCGGCTCGGGAACCCGACAATCCGGGGGCTCGAAACCTGCATCGCGGATCTGGAGGGTGGCGCCGGCGCCGTGGCGACCAGCTCCGGCATGGCCGCGGTCACGACCGCCTACCTTGCCCTGCTCGAGAGCGGCGACCACGTCGTCAGCACGGCCTCGGTCTACGGGCCCAGCCGCATCCTGATGGAGAAGCACCTTTCGAGGTTCGGCATCACGGCCAGCTACGTGGACACGTCGGATCTCGGCCTCGTGCGCCCCGCGCTCCGGGCGGAGACGAAGATGATCTACGTCGAGACGCCCTCGAACCCGCTCATGCAGATCACCGACCTCCGGGCCATCGCCGCTCTTGCCCGCGAGCGCGGCGCGACGCTCGTGGTCGACAGCACCTTCGCCTCTCCGTTCCTCCAGAAGCCGATCGCGCTGGGCGCCGACGTGGTCCTGCACTCGGTGACGAAATTCATCAACGGCCATGCGGACGTCGTGGGCGGGGTGCTGATCGCCCGCGAGGACGCCGTCCTGCGGCGCCTGCGCGAGATGATGATTCTCAGCGGCTGCAACATGGACCCGCACCAGGCCTATCTGGTGCACCGCGGGATCAAGACGCTCTCGCTCCGGATCGAGCGGTCGCAATCCAGCGCCCTGGAGATCGCGCGATGGCTCGAGGGGCGCGGCGACGTGCGGTGGGTCCGGTACCCCGGCCTTCCGTCCCACCCGCAGCACGCGCTGGCGCTGGAACAGATGAGCGGCCCCGGCGCGGTCATCAGTTTCGAGCTGGTGGGCGGATTAGAGGCCGGCAGGAAGCTGATGGATCGGGTCAGGCTCGCGCTGCTGGCGGTGTCCCTGGGAGGCATCGAGTCGTTGATCGAGCATCCGGCCTCGATGACCCACGCCGGGGTCCCGAGAAAGGAACGGGAGGCCGCCGGGATCACGGACGGTCTCGTGCGGTACTCCGTGGGCATCGAGGACGTCCGCGACCTCATCGAGGATTTGCGGCAGGCGCTCGAGGAAGGGCAGCCGGGATAAGGGAACCCGGAGTTCTGGGTGGAGAGGACGGTGCTCACAACAGCGGTCGCCGCTTCCTCGAACGACACGCGGTGCGCGGCCATTTAGGAGTGGAGGACTTGCGATGAGCTTTCGGTCTCCGGGCTTCTCTCCCTGCAGGATCACAGCGACGCGTTGTCTGCTGCTGGGAGTCGCCCTCACCCTGGAATGGTCGGTCGCATTCTTACCCTTGTCGGCGGCCGCCCGGGAGGAGCCGCCCCAGGCAGTTTCCCCAGGCCCGGCACCCTCATCGGCCGACCTTGAAGAGCAGATCCGCCGGCTGCGGGAGCGTCTCGAGAGTCTCGAGGCGCAGCGCTCCGGCGAAATCGAAAGGCTCCGGGAGCGGATTGCAACTCTGGAGGAGCAACTGCGAAAGAGCGGGCAGGGCGCCGAGGACGAGCGCGCCGCCCTTGCGGCGGAGGCCGAGCAGGCCGCCTCCGGGGAGACTCGCCGGGAGGCCGAAGCCGCGGCGCAGCGGAAGAGCTTCGTCGGCCGTGAGAGGACCCTCCAGGCGATGAACCCCGAGATCAGCTTTCTAGGCGATATCTCGTACGAACAGACCGACTCGGACGTCGGGGACGCCTTCGTGCTCCGCGGGGTTGAAATCGCTTTCCAGGCGCCGTTGGACCCGTACACCCGGTTTAAGGCGTTCCTGGCGGCTCACCAGGAACCACCGGTGCTTGAGGAGGACCCTGCCGCAGTCGTGGAGGAGGACCATCACGAGCACGGGATCGGCGTGTCCGTCGAGGAAGCGTACATGGAATGGGTCGCCCTCCCGCTTCACACCCGGCTGCGGGTCGGCAGGTTCCGCCAGCAGTTCGGCACCCTGAACCGCTGGCATCCGCACGCCCTCGACAGCGTGGACATGCCCTTCGCGCTGCGGAACGCATTCGGGCACGACGGGCTCGCGGGCCTGGGAATCGGGCTCGACTGGCAGTTGCCGAAGCTGTGGGCCTCGAGCAACGGCCTGACCCTGGAGGTCGTGAACGCGGACAACGATTCGGCGTTCGCAGGCGAATCCTTCCGGGATCCCGCGGTGCTCCTGCGGCACACCGGCTTCTTCGACCTCGGACCGAACACCTACTTCGAGGTCGGGCTTACGGGGATGCAAGGGCCGAACGACGAGACGGGCGACAGGAAGACCACGCTGGGCAGCGTGGACCTCAACTTCGTCTGGGAGCCGGTCCGGCGGGCGAAGTACCGGAATTTCGAGATCCGGGGCGAATACATCCGCACACGCTTCGAGAGGGAGGCGGCGAGCGCCGTCCGCTCCGACTCGTTCTATGTCTACCTCAACTCCAAGCTCAGCCGGCGCTGGAGCGTCGGGATCCGGTACGACGACGCCGAGCTCCCCTGGCCGGGGGTCGAACTCCTGGGCGGGGCCGAGTTCAGACCGGGACTCCGGGAGCGGGCGTGGAGCCCGATCGCCACGTTCTGGCAGAGCGAGGTCGTCCGGCTGCGGCTGCAGTACCAGCACGCCGAGCGCGACTTCGCCTGGGGGCACGGGCCGGAAAACGACGATCGTCTCTTCCTGCAGGTCACCTTCGCGGCCGGTCCACACAAGCATGAGGCCTACTAGGAGATCATGATGAGAATAGCAAACCCGATTCGTCGACTTGCCACCGTGGCAGGGTTGCTGCTCGCTGCCGGACTCCCTGGGGTCGGGGATTTCCGGGCACGTGCCGAGGCCGGCGTCTCTGAGGGCGATTCAAGGCCGCTGCGGGTCGTCACGACGCTCACCGACTACGCGTGGGCCGCCGGGCAGATCGGCGGCGAGCACCTTCGCGTCGAGTCCATTGCCCGGGGCGACCAGGACGCCCACTTCGTCCGGCCCAGGCCGTCCTTCCAGCTCTCCCTGCGGGACGCCGACCTCTTCGTGAGCACGGGGTTGGACCTCGAGCTGTGGGTGCCTCCGCTCCTGGACGCCGCCGGCAACCGGAAGATACTGGAGGGCGCTTCCGGGTACGTGTCCGCCTGGCCCGGCGTCGAGCTGCTCGAGATTCCCGTCTCGGCCTCCCGCTCCGAAGGGGACGTCCACATCTACGGGAACCCTCACATCCACGCCGATCCCCTCAACATGATCTTCATCGGCCAGAACATCCTGGCGGGCCTGAAGAAGGTCGATCCGGACAGGGCCTCCTTCTACGAAAGCCGCGAGAAGGCCCTCGAGGATCGAATCTGCCGCCGGATGTTCGGGGACGAGCTGGTGGACCTGCTGGGAGGCGACACGCTCGCCCGGCTCGAGAGGTCCGGCAATCTCAGGTCTTTTCTTGCGAGCAAGGAGTACCCGCGCGGAAGCGGCCGGACCCTCGACCAGCGCCTCGGCGGATGGATGAAGCAAGCCGAGCCGCTGCGGGGAAAGAAGATCATCGGCTACCACAAGGACTGGATCTACTTCGCCCGGCGATTCGGCCTCGACATCGTCGGGTACATCGAGCCCAAGCCCGGCATTCCTCCCACCCCCCGGCACGTGGAGAAGATCATCGACCTGATCCAGAACCAACGGATCAAGGTAATCGTTTGCGCGAACTACTTCGACCCGGCCAAGCCCCAGGTGATCGCGGAGCGCACGGGAGCCAGCGTGGTCATGGTGCCGTTGTACACCGACGGCGAGCCCGGGGTGGACGGCTACGAGCAGTTGATCGACACCTGGATATCGCGTCTGGTCGATGCGGTGCGGGCCACGGCGGCGGGCGCGGAACACGCGCCATGACCGATCTCCTGCAACTGATGGCGGCCCCTTTCGCCGCCTGCGTCGTGCTGGTGGGAATCCACGCCTACCTGGGGCTCCACGTCATCCAGAGGAAGGTTATCTTCGTGGATCTAGCCCTGGCGCAGATTGCGGCACTGGGAGGCACGTTCGCGTTTCTGGTCGGGGTGAGCCCCCACGGGACCAGTGCCTACTTCTTCTCGGTCGGCTTCGCGCTCGTTGGGGCGGCCATCTTCGCCCTTACCCGAATGCGACAGGAACGCGTGCCGCAGGAGGCGATCATCGGGGTCGTCTACGCGGCGGCGCTCGCCCTCGCCATCCAGGTCGCCGACCGGGCCCCCGAGGGCGCCGAGCACATCAAGGAGACGCTTGTGGGCGTGCTCCTGTGGGTCCGGTGGTCCACGGTTTTCAAGACGGCGGCCATCTACGCGCTCGTCGGCGCGATGCACGTCGCCTTCAGGCAGCGCTTCTTCCAGATCTCCTTCGAGCCGGAGCGGGCTTACGCCGAGAAACGCTGGATCCGGCTGTGGGACTTCCTCTTCTACGGGACCTTCGCCTTCGTCATCACCTCGTCGGTGGCGATCGCGGGCGTCCTCCTGGTGTTCTCCTTCCTGGTCATCCCGGCGGTCATCGCCGTGCTGTTCGCGAGGCGCATCTCGACCCGTCTCGCCATCGGCTGGAGCGTGGGGATCGCCGCCTGCCTCGTCGGACTGGTCGCGTCCTACAGGCTCGACATGCCTTCCGGTCCATCGGTCGTGACGTCGCTGGCGCTCGCGCTGGTGGTCGCTGCGCTGATCCGTTACGTACTGTCCGCCGAGAGAAGGAAAAATGCGACCTTGAAGGCGCTCGCAGGGGTGGCGGTGGTGGCCGCGGGCCTCCTCGGCCTGGGCGTTTTCTTCACGAGCGGGAAGTTCATGCACGTCGTCCACGAGCACGATTGGGAACAGCAGCCGCAAGCGAGCGGCTCCACGGCCGGGGATGACCCGTTCTGGGTCGATCTGGCGGCGGCCTGCGGCGGGGATCCTGCCTGCGGCGCGCGGCGCCTCGTGGAACTGGCGGATTGGCACCTCCTCGCGCGGAGAGGGCTGGCGAGCCCGGATCGAGACCGGCGCGAACGGACGGTCGAGGTGCTCGCGGCCGACGGGCGCCCCGAGTCCCTCGACCTGCTGGCCGCGGCAGCGGCTTCCGAGAAGGACCTTCTGCTCCGTCTCGATGAGGCGCGCGCCATCGCCAAAGCGGGGGACCGACGGGGACTTGGGATTGCCGTGGAGCTGCTCAGCGACGAGATCCCGGCAGTCATCCGGGACGACGCTCATCAGTTCCTCGTCGAGAGCGGCGGCCAGGACTTCGGTTTCGACCCGTTCGCGCCAGAGGGTGCCAACCGGGAAGCGATTGCGCGGTGGCGGCAATGGGCCCGCGCCAGGTAGGGTCCGCGGCGGCGGGCGGCGATAGAGAGGCAAGAGGAGGAGCCGTCGTGCGTCAACGGGACCGATCTAGGCCCGCAGAGCGCGGAGGGTTCGGGATGCCGTCACCCGGTCCGACGAAGCGACTCGGCAGAGCGCCGCGTGCGGCGCTTCCCGCTGCGCTGCTTGCCGTCTGGATCGCCTTTACCCCCGCGCAAGCCGACTCGAGGCCCAGGGTCGTGGTGCTCGGCTTCGACGGCGCGGACGCCCGCCTCGTCGAGCAGTTCATGGATCAGGGCGAGCTTCCCGAACTTCGCCGCCTCAAGGAGGAGGGAAGCTACGCCCGCCTTCGGCCGACGAATCCTCCGCAGACCCCCGTCTCGTGGTCGACGTTCGCAACGGGCCTCGACCCGGGCGCGACCGAGGTCTTCGATTTCCTGCGGCGCGACCCCGGCAACTACCTTCCCGACTTCGCACTCAACAGCGAGACCCGGCGGACGTTCCTCTTCGGCGCCAGGAACGGTCCGGTCCTCGGGGCCATGGCGGGCCTCGTCACGCTGGCGCTCGCTCTCGGCACGGGTCTGCTTCTGCGGATTCGTCGGGGGCGGCTCTGGATCGGGTGCCTTCTCCTGGGCGGATCTCTTGGAGTGGCGATCGGCGTCGTGGCCCAGCGGTTCCTGCCGGCCGAGGTGCCCGATGCCGTCTGCCATCGGAAGGGCCGGACCCTGTGGGAGCTGGCGGACGAGGCAGGGCTGCGAGCCCAGGTCATCCATGTACCTGCCACGTTCCCGGCGGAACGGAGCCGGCACGGCCGGATGCTGTCGGGGCTGGGCGTTCCCGACATGAGGGGACGGGTGGGCACCCCGTCGTACTACACGTCGGATCCCGCCTTCCGGCCGGGCGACAACGAGTTCAGCCTGGAGCTGGTGCGACTCCCGGCGCGGCGGGGCCGGATCGAGACCCATGTCGTCGGGCCCTACAACAAGCCCTTCTACGATTACGTCGTGGACCGTGAAGTCTCCCGGGCGGGAGACGAAGCGTCCAGGCCGGAGGCCCGGCGCGAGGCTCGCAGCAGGCTGGACGACGCCGGTGTCCCCCGGCGCCTCGACCTGCCCCTTGTGCTCGAGGTCACCGATGCGGATTGCACCATCCGTCTTTCGGGACAGACCGCGACGCTGGTGCCGGGGGCCTGGAGCGGGTGGTTCGAGCTCGACTTCCCGGTGAACACGGTCGTGGACACGCTCTCGCCCGTCCGTGGCCTGGCACGGTTCAAGCTCCTGCGGCTCAAGCCCGAGGTCGAGCTGTACCTCTCTCCCCTGAACTTTCACCCGGATTGCCATCCCGTCGCGTTCTCCTGGCCCCCGTCGTACTCCGAGCAGCTGCGAAAGCGGTTCGGACTGTACAAGACGATCGGCTGGCCGGAGGACACATGGTCCCTTCCCTCGGGTGTCGGCGACGAGTCTCTCTTTCTCGAGGACATGTACTTCACCCTGCAGAAGGACCGGGAGATCCTGCGGGGCCTCCTCGGCGACCGGCGGGACGACCTCTACATCCAGATCTTCTACTTCACGGATCGCATCGGCCATCTGTTCTGGCAGTTCGTGGACGAAGGTCACCCCCTTTACGATCGACGCCGGGCGGCGCGTTTCGCGCCGGAAGTGCTCAAGGCCTACAAGCAGATGGACGAGATCGTCGGGGAGGCGCGCCGCCTTGCCGGGCCGGAGGCGCTGCTTCTGGTTCTGTCGGACCACGGCTTCTCGTCCTTCCGCCGCGGGGTCAGCTACAACACCTGGCTGGTCCGGAACGGACTCATGCGGTTGCGCGGCCAGTCCGGGCTGATGGATCTCGAGAAACTCTTCGACACCCGGGATCTCTTCGCGAACGTCGACTGGTCGGGGACGAGGGCCTACGCCCTGGGGCTCGGCTCGATCTATGTGAACCTGGCAGGGCGGGAGCGGCACGGTATCGTCGCCGCCGGAGCCGAGTACGACGAGGTCGTCCGGACGATCCGCCAGGGTCTGGAGTCCGTCGTTGACGCGAAAACGGGGGAGCGTCCGGTGAGCCGTGTCTGGCACCGCGACGAGATCTACGCTCCCGGCTTCGATCCCACCCTGATCCCCGACCTTCGTGCGGGAAACTCGCTGAACTACCGGGTTTCCTGGCAGACCAGCCTCGGCGGGATTCCGCCGGAGGTCCTGGAGGACAACCTGCGGGCCTGGTCCGGAGATCACTGTTCGAGCGATCCGGAGCTCATTCCGGGAATCCTCTTCTCGAGCCGGCCGATTGCGACGACGTCTCCGGCCATGGTGGACCTCATGCCGTCCATTCTCGTGCAGCTGGGGCTCCGACCCCCCGAGGGATTGCACGGCCGGTCGTTCTTCGAGGACGAGGGCTACCGCGGGACCCGGGATCGATGAAGGATGTGCTCCAGGGCCGCCGCCCGGACGTGGGCAGTCCGGATGCCATCCTCCTCATACTCGATTCGACCCATCTCCAGCGCCAGCTCCTCCTGGCCGCACCCATCCTCTCCCTCGGCCTCCCCACGCTGGTCGTTCTCAACATGGCGGACGAACTGCGCGGGCGGGCAGGGCGGGCCCCGGAACGCCCCGCCCATTTGAATCCCGTGCCTTGATGGACGAAAATACCGGGCTCAGGCATTCCCGATCCCTCCGTTTACCCCTTTCGGGCGCGCGGATGGGCTTGTTCCCGGGCTGGGAGCCATCGTCCGCTGAATTATCGTCGTCCGACAAGGGCCGGCAGACGCTGACATCATGACGGCCTGATTTGGACGGATTCATCCGGCACAGGAGATGCGCGGTGCAAATCGACGGCAAGGCAATCGAGTTCGGCAAAGACGGTTTCATGCTCGACCCGGGTTCCTGGGACGAGAGGGTCGCGGCTGGAATCGCAGGCGAGGAGGGGATCGCCGCGATGTCCGAGATGCACTGGAAAATCGTGAACTTCATCCGGAATTACTGGAGGGAGCACGATCTGGCGCCGCCGGTGCGCATGATCTGCAAGGAATGCGGCGCGAGCGTCCGTGACATCTACAAGCTCTTCACCTCGGGGCCGGCCCGGGGCGCCTGCCGCATCGCCGGCCTTCCGAAACCGGACGGGTGCGTGTAGGCGGCCGGTCTTTTGCATCCTTCCATTGTGTGAGCATGCCGATCATGACCGCCTTGAGGGTTCTCGCGGGGCTCACGCTGGCGTGGGCGGCGGTGGCGCTGGCAGCCCAGGTCGTCATCGCGCGGGGCGGCGGCCGGCGGGATTTCAGTCGCCGCGCAGGGCGTCCGGGCTGGGGGGTGCTCTACAACTTCACGATCGCGATGCTCCCGGGTCACAAGGAAACCGCGAGGCTCCATCCGGTCGAGTTTGCGGCCGGCATCCTTTTTCACCTCGGGGTCTTCGCGGCGCTGGCTGAGGTGACGGTGCTGCTGGTCACCGGAGTGGCGCCGCCGTGGTTCATCGTCCCGCGGCTGCTGGCCGCCTCCGGCGCGATCGCCGGGCTCGGCCTGTTCGTCCGCCGGGTCCGCTCGCCGCTTCTCCGGAAACTCAGCACGCCCGACGATTACCTTGCCGTGCTGGCGACCTGCGGCCTGCTGGGGCTCGCCACCTTCCTGTTCCCGGGCCCTGCCTCCGGCGCCCCGCTTCTCGGGTACGCGGCGCTGATTTTCCTGTACATCCCGCTGGGCAAGCTCCGGCACGCGGTGTTCTTCTTCGCGGCACGGGGCGATTACGGCCGGCGGCTCGGGCACAGGGGCGTGTACCCCCCCGCGGGAGCGGAGTAGACGATGCCGGATCGGGACAAGGATTCCGCCCGGGTCGTCCGCGCGGCGCGGAAGGCGCTGGGGGACGCGATGCGCGGCCTGGCGGCGTACCACGCGAACGCCTGCGTGAAGTGCGGCCTGTGCGGAGAGTCCTGTCACATCTACCGGGCGGAGCCGGAGCCGGAGAACCTGCCCGCCGCCAAGGCCGATGAGGTCATCCGCTTTTACCGGCGGTATCACACGCTCGCGGGAAGGCTCGTGCCGGGCCTGGTGGGGGCGCGCGATCTCACGCCCGAGGCGCTGGACCGGCTCGTCGAGGCCGTGTACGGGCGCTGCACGGCGTGTGGACGGTGCGGCCTGCACTGCTCGATCGGGCTGGACGTGGCTTCGGTGATTGGCGCGGGTCGCCGGATGCTCGTCGCCGCCGGCAGGGTGCCGGACGGGCTCCAGCGCACGGTGGACAACCAGCTTGAGACCGGCAACCAGATGTCGATTCCGCGCGAGGAGCTGATCGCGACCGCGGAATGGCTCTCGGAGGATCTCCAGCAAGAGACCGGCCGCAAGGATGCCGTGATTCCCGTCGATCAGCCCGGCCGGCGGATGCTGTACCTGATCAACCCGCGCGAGGTGAAATTCTTCCCCCTGTCGCTGTCGGCCGCGGCGGGCGTCTTTGCCGCGGCGGGAGAGAGCTGGACCATTTCCAGCAAGTTCTATGACGTCACCAACTACGGCCTGTTTTCGGGTGACGATGCGGCGGCAGGGGAGCTGACACGGCGGGTCATCGAGGAGGCTCAAGCGCTGGGCGTCCGGGAGATCATCCTGGGCGAGTGCGGGCACGGCTTCCGCTCGTTCCGCTGGGAGGGACCGAACTGGATGCAGCGCGAGTATCCGTTGCCCATGCGGAGCCTCCTGGAGCTTCTGGAGGAGTATCTCGGCACGGCACCGCAGCCGGGCGCGGACGGCCCTCCCGGGAGTGCTGCCGCCGCCCCGCCGGCCCGCATCCGGGTCGACCCGTCGAAGAATGCGGAGCGGGTCACGCTGCACGACCCGTGCAACCTCGTGCGGTGGGGCGGGGTCATGGAGCCGCAGCGCCGGGTCCTGCGACGGTGCTGTGCCGAGTTTGTCGAGATGACGCCCAACCGGCACGACAACTTCTGCTGCGGCGGGGGCGGCGGGATGCTGTCCATGAGCGAGTACGGCGAGCGGCGGGTGGCGTCCGGCCGGCTCAAGGCGGAGCAGATCCGCGCGACGGAGGCGAAGTTCGTAGCGACGCCGTGCCACAACTGCGCCGATCAGCTCCTGGAGATCAACAAGCACTACAAGCTGGGGGTCGAGATCAAGGCCGTCGTGGAGCTGGTCTACAACGCACTGGTCTGGGACTAGCTTCGGGCGGGGGGTCCCGGCGGTGCGGGGGTCGCGCGGTCCGCGGCGATTTCAGCCACGGCCCGGATCGCGGTCTCCACGTGCTCCTGCGTGTTCCACGGACCGACGGAGAACCGGACAGTCCCGCGCGGCGCGGTGGCCATGTGTACGTGGATCAGCGGCGCGCACTGAAGGCCGGTGCGGGTCTGGATGTCATAGTCCACGTCCAGAATCGTGCCGACATCGGAGGGGTCGTAGCCATCCACGGTGATGGAGAGGGTCGCGACGCGGCGCTCCAGGTTTCGCGTCCCGTGGATGTGCACCCCCGGAATCGCGGCAAGGCCGGCCTGAAGGAGGGCGAGGAGCTTGATTTCGTGTTCCCGGATGCTCCCGATGCCGCGCTTTTCGAGCCAGTCCAGTCCGGCGGCAAGGCCGGCGATTCCGGCGAGATTTTGCGTGCCGGCCTCAAGACGGTAGGGGAACTCCTCGAGGTGGTAGGGATCGGCGCTGCGGACGCCGGTGCCGCCCTGGAGAGAGCTGCGGATCTCGGCATCATCGGCCACGCAGATGCCGCCCGTGCCCGTGGGGGCCATGAGGCCTTTGTGGCCGGTGAAGCAGAGAAAGCTGATGTGACACTCGGCCATGTCGATGGGGAGGACGCCGGCGGTCTGGGCGGTATCGACGGCAAGCGGGACGCCGGCCTCGCGGCAGACGGCGCCGATGGATTGCAGGTCCTGGACGACGCCCGTGACGTTGGAGGCATGATTGACCACCACGAGCCGCGTCTCGGGGCGGATCGCCTTCCGGATATCGCGAGCGTCGAGATAGCCCTCGGAGTCGGCGCGGACGAACGTCGCGGTGCAACCGCGGTCCCGCACCATGTGATTGACCGGGCGGATGACCGAATTGTGCTCCACGACCGTGGTAACAACGTGGTCCCCCTCGCGCAGCGTTCCGTGGATGACGAGGTTGAGGGCCATCGTCGCGTTGAGCGTGAATACCAGGCGGTTGGGATCCTTCGGCTTGCCGGCCTCGACCAGGCTGCGGTTGAAGAAGGCCGTCAGGCGCTTGCGGGTGGAGTGGATCATCTCCTCCGCGTGGAGGGCCAGGTCGCAGCCGGTCCGTCCCGGATTCACGCCATACTTGCGGTAGAAGTCGCGGACGGCGTCGTGCACCTGCTCCGGCTTGGGATAACTCGTGGCCGCGTTGTCCAGGTAGATGAGGTTTCCCATGTTCAAGGTCTCGCTTGATCTGGAGGTCAAATGGTCCTTTTTCGCTCCCTCGGGTAACGCCGGTCGGGGGCATTTTCGTCGAGTGAGGCAAGGAATTCAAGCGGGCGGGGCGTTCGTGCCTTCTGGTGGAGCCTCTCCAGGGAGAGCGAGGGGGATCCGCGATCGGGGCCGGGCGCATTTGACAGCCGGGCGCAGCGCGTGAACAATGACCCGTCCATCACATCCGAAACGTCTTTTCCCCAAGAGGCCCGGCTTGAGAGATCGCGCGTCTTCGCCCCGGTCCGAGCGGTTCCTGAAGGCCTGCCGCCGCCGGAAGACCGACTGCACCCCCATCTGGCTGATGCGCCAGGCGGGGCGCTACATGGCGGAGTACCGGAAGCTCCGGGAGAAGCACACCATGCTGGATCTGGCGAAGACGCCGGATCTGGCCACGGAGGTCACCCTTCAACCGGTGAAGGCGTTCGATCTGGACGCGGCGATTCTCTTCTCCGACATCATGGTCCCCATCCGGGGGATCGGAATCCCGTTCCGGATCGAGGAGAACGTCGGACCGATCGTGGACCAGCCGATCCGCGGCGAGGACCAGGTCCGGGCGCTGAGGAAGTTCGAGCCGGACCGGGACGTCCCCTACGTCCTGGAGGCGATCCGGCAGGTCCGGAGGGAGCTGGGGGGGCGGGTCCCTCTCATCGGCTTCTCCGGCGCGCCGTTCACGCTGGCCAGCTACCTCATCGAGGGGAAGAGCCCCCGGCAGTTCCGCTGGACGAAGACGCTCATGCTGGACCGGAGCGATCTCTGGGAGAGGCTCATGACCCACCTTGCCGACACCGTCATCGCTTATATGAAGGCGCAGGCGGCGGCGGGGGCCCAGGCGCTCCAGCTCTTCGACTCCTGGGTGGGGAATCTCAATCCCGACGACTACGTCCGCTACGTCCAGCCCCACTCCCGCCGCGTCTTCCGGGAGCTGTCGGGCCTGGGGGTCCCTCTCATCCACTTCGGCACCGAGACCGCCACGCTTCTGGGCAGGATGGCCGAGGCGGGGGGCGACGTCGTCGGCGCCGACTGGCGGATCCCGCTCGACGAGGCCTGGGACAGAATCGGCCACGACCGCGGGATCCAGGGGAACCTGGATCCGGGGGTCCTCTTCGCGGCGCCCGACATCGTGGAGCGCGAGGCGAAGGCGGTCCTGGACCGGGCCGCCGGCCGACCCGGCCACGTCTTCAACCTCGGCCACGGCATCCTCCCCGGGACCCCCGTGGACAATGTCCGCCGCCTGGTGGACTTCGTCCACGAGCACTCCGCCCGGAAGTAAGCCGGATCTCCCGCCTGCGCCGGCGGCCGTCCGGTCGCGGACAATCCCGGACTGGGCCGTCCACGGCCGGTCGTTGCCTCCGAGCCCTCCTCGCGCCCCCGCCGGTGCTTTCTCCCGGATGACCCCGCATCCATCGCCGGGGAATGGATGAATTGGGTCCCATCCCCCGGACGTCCTCTTCGTCTCTGAAAGCCTTGCACCACAGGAGATTGGGTCACGACGGCACTGCGGGCGAGATGCGCCCGGCTCCCGCAGCGGCTTCGTTTCTCCCGCGCGCCCGGCTCCTCGCGCCGGCCGCGGGCACCCGCCTTGCTCTGTCCTCCCGCAGTGATGCGCTTCGGTCCATGACTCTCGTCACCGCGCCGGCGAAGAACCAGGTCCGAACACGATCAATCCTCATTCAGGGAGGCCTGAGATGCTTCGTCGACTCGTCCTGCTGGGAATGGTGGTGGTCTTTCAGCTCAATCCGGCGCTGGCGGTCATCCATCGCGAGATAGGTGGCAACAGCGGCACACCCGGAGCCGGTGGAGGAGGCGCTCCTTCCCTCCCGGTGCTCGTGCGTCAGGGCTTCACGGAGGAGGAACCTTACCGGAACGCCGACATGGGGCCGCTGGGGGTCGTGCTCTCCGGCGGGGAATTCCAAATTACCGTCACCGACATGAAGATCCCGGGCCGGGGCTTCCCCTTCCATCTCGAGCGCACCTACCGCAGCAAGCGGGACGTGACCGGGAGCGTGATCGGATCCAACTGGCACCTGAGCTACGACGAGTACCTCCGTGAGGGGATCTGGTACGACAATTCCGTCACGCCCCCCCTGGCCTACGGCGCCGTCCAGTGGACGATGGGGAACGGGTGGCGGGATCTCTGGATAGACACTGACGCCGGGCCGGAGAAGGACTACAAACCCTTCGGCGGCTTCTTCGGCAGGATGCGGTATCTGGGGACCGGTCTGGGATACCGGATCCGTTATCCCGATGGGACGGTCAAGACGTTCGGCCGCTCGATCCCTCATGCCCCTGAAAGCACCAATGTCTGGGCGCTGACGCGGATCGAGGACCGGAATGGAAACTCCGTCAGTCTCCGGTACAGGCAGATCCCGGACTCGACAATCTGGGTGATCGACACCATTGCCGACACCCTCGGCCGGATCGTCACGTTCCAGTACCTGGAGAGCTGCCCCGACGGGGGGACGGTCTGTCCGGAGAAGGGGCTCCTGCGTGCCGTGACGGACTTCAAGGGGCGCAGCGTGGGCTACTCGTACGACGAGCCGGGCCGGCCGACCCACCTCACGAAGGTGCAGGCGCCCGAGGTGACGGGAACGCCCAACGGGAACGACTTCTGCGACAGCGGCTGTCCGTTGCCGCGCAAGACCACCACGTACCGGTACGCCAGCGCCGACGGCTG
>Ga0315276_10000169_pt1 | contig 53003 bp, 42 predicted proteins | sample YL17G05_0_MG_FD_204542 | JGI IMG/M metagenome (GOLD analysis project Ga0315276, IMG submission 204542) | Sediment microbial communities from Yellowstone Lake, YNP, Wyoming, USA - YL17G05_0 | ecosystem: Environmental > Aquatic > Freshwater > Lake > Sediment | place: USA: Wyoming | collected...
ACCGCCTCCAGTTTGAACTCCCGGGCATACTTCCGACGCTTCTGCTCCGACATCTGAACACCTCCGGACAGGAACATAAACCTATCCTTTCTCTGTGTCCACTAAACCGGGGCAAGGTCAGTTGTTCATGGCCTCCCTATGTTCACAATCGAAGTGCAGCATCTTATACAGGCGTTGCACTTCGTTTGTGAAGTTAGCTCCTCCTTCAGGTTTAATGAGGTCCTTGTTACCGATGCGAAGCCCTGTCGACGGTGGGTGTGGATAATCTACACAAGGGCGGTAGCCGCCAACAAATTGTTGACTCTGTCGGTCTTACAGCCATATCATGTATTCTGTCGCTAGTACAAAACCTGTCGCACGGAAGCTACTATGGGCAAACCTGCCGCCCGCATGGGTGATACAGCCAATACCTGCAACGACCCGGCCGATATGCCGGTCGGGAAGGTGATCGCGGCCAGTACAGTGCTGATTAATAAGATGCCGGCGGCCAAGCAGAACGACCAGATCGTGGGCGTCGATACCCATATCATCATGATTCCCACACCGGGGGGGCCGGTCCCAACCCCTCTCCCCCATCCGTTCGCCGGGATGATCACCAGCGCCTGCAGTACTTCAGTCAAGATCATGGGTATGCCGGCTGCCACGGTGGACAGCATGGCCGACAACATGCCGCCGCACATACCCCAAGGCGGGCCGTTCCAGAAACCGCCGACCAACAAGGCCAAGATTATTATGGGCAGCCCGGATGTTTTCATCGGCAACGGCGGCGGCGGTGGCGGTGGTGGAGCGAGCGGCGAGAAGAAATCCGATGCCAAGGCTGAGGCCAAAGAAGTTGAGGAAGGACATTATCTCGACGCGAAGTTCGTCGACAAGGGCGGAAAGCCAATCATGGGCGTCAACTATGACGTCAAAGGACCGTCCAATGGGAGCATGAACGGACCGCTGACCGGGCAGGTGAAGAAGACCGGCGTCAAGGGAGGTAGTTATGAGATCGCTCTGCGTGCGATCACTAAAGTGGAATGGTCGAAGACCAAAGCGAAGGTCGGTGACAAGCTCAAGCTCTCAGCCCAACTGGCCGGGTTCGAATCCGGCGTGACCGCCGAATTTCTGGTATGCGCCAGGGACGCAAAGTCAGCCGACAAGCAGATCATCGGGTTAACCGCCGAGACAGGAAAGGACAAGGTCGAGGTCGATTGGGTATTCGAGTATGGCAAAGGCGAGGGCAGCCCTGATCTCGGGCGTACCAAGCTAAAGAAGTACTCCCGGCCAAGCTTCTATTTCATCGTGGATGCCGGCGGCATACGCCAGCGGTCCGGTCTTTTGCAGCTGGCCGATGATCTCGAACTGGAACTGTACGACGAAAACGGTAACCCGATCAAAGAGGAGGAGTATGAGGTCTATTCCTCCGATGGCAAGGTCAGCAAGGGCAAGCTGGACAAGGGTGGCAAGGCGACGATAAAGGACGTCCCCGCCGGCAAAAACAGAGTGGTCTACCCCAAGCTCGAGGGAGCCAAGAAGATTCCAAAGTGAACGGGTGGTTAGAGAGCCGCATGGCGCAGAAACTGGTATCAACAACGGCCAACGCCGTGATCGCTTTTCAGCAGGTCCCCGGTATCGATAATAACACCATCATCGACGCTGGTGCAGCGCAGAACCGCACTACTCTTCAGGCGGTAAACCCAGTCTCAGGGGGTTACTATGGCATACGGTGGAACGGCCACAACCATCAGGACCTCGAAATTCTCGGCACGACATATCGAGTATACAGGCTCGCCCAGAACACGGCTTTGCCAGCGCTGGGAGCAGCTCCTGCGCCGCTACCAGCCGGTTGGCCTCCTGTGCAGATCGGCGCCTGGGCCAGTCTCTGGTCTCAAACCGCCCAGCAAAAGGTGCAGCACTCCCTGCAGTTGATGGGATACTACCGTGGACCGATTGACGGCAATCTCCTTGCTGTCGACTGCGAGGAGGCCCTGTTGAATTTTCAGGCCGACACTGACCGGCTCACGAACGGTCTGGAATGGCTGCACGCCTGGCCTGATCCCCCAGCGTATCCGGGTGCACCAGATGCCGGCAAGGTCGGCGAACTGGAAGATGCTGTGAATGATAGCAACCGGGTTACCAACAATCAAACTGGCGCGCACGTGTATCTGATCCGCAAACCGCTCTTGCGGTTTTTGCGATCGCCCGATGGCGGCAACGCGGACGCCGAGTTTGGCAATCCCGATCCGGAAGCGCCGGACGTGGATGTGCGGGGGTTTATCAGTGTTGATACGTGCGGCCACGACTGTCCGGGACCGGTGGTCTCAATGGCTTACGAGACGCGGGGTACGGGCGGGCAACCTGGATATCGGTTCCGGGTGAAGGTCACCCGTGATGGCATCGCCGATAGCGTCCCATTGGTCGCCGAAAGCGATAATCCGAATCTTGTGTCGGTCACCACGGCCAACCTGACCAGCACACACAACATGAACCTGGTAATGAGAACGGGAGACCCGGGCAAACGACCGGGACTGGCCAGGGTTCTCATCAAATGGCAACGAGGTGTCAACGACCTGGTTACGATCGCCACTCTTCACGTAATCGTGCTACCGATGACGACCCTTAAGATTCGGCCGTTCCGTGTCACCATTTACGATGATAGTGCGCATCTCAGAGGACAGGTAGCGGCTGCCGCACAGGTTAATCTCACTCCGCAGCGGTCAAATGTTCAACTCGACGCGTCGTTTCAAAGGCTGGACGACATCTGGCGACCGTATGGTATCAGGTTCCAGATCTTGCCATGGAAGGAGCGGCACGTCACGCTGCAACGCGCGGGAGAAGTCAGCGCCGAAAGTATGACTCGTGAGATATCGCACGTGTTCGACCACATCGACAATCCGAGGTTCAAGATCGGAGTGTACTTCGTCAGGGCCATACGCAAACCGGGACCTGGCCCGAACAGGATACAGGGACCTTTTGGCGCCACTCACAGTCCTCTCCGGTGCCCCAACAGAAGGGTAGGTATCGTCATGCAGGATCGTTCCGAGGGGGCCAACGCCCTGGAGCAGGCTCAACGAACCGGCGATACTCTGGCCCATGAGATAGGGCATTTCATTGGACTGGCGAACAATTTCGACAACCCCAACCGCGCCCACACCGAAGACGATCCCGATGCGGGCCACCCCAGGCATGACTGTTGGACTGTTCGACGACTGATGCTGGGCACGGCACCCGATGTCATCGCAGCCGGGCGACCCTGGGCATGGGTCAACGGTTACTGGGACCCCAACAGTGTCGACGCCAGCATCAGAGGCAAAATCCGCGGGAATATGATCAGCCTGAGGCACCTGCCACAGGATCACACCGATAACGAGTGCACGAACGCCCGCAGCCGGGCAGACAAGTCCAACCCTTACCGTGGCGGACATATGCCCGGGCTGTTTCACTAAGCTGAGTTTGTGATGACGATCGAGACTCTACGAGAACAAATACTGGCAGCCGACGACGCCGCACCGGTGCAAGCGGCTCAGCTTGGCGCGCCGGCCCTGCCAGTGCTGAGCGAATTGTTGAGTCACAAGGACCCGGACGTTCGCAATCGTTCCGTGGACTGTGTCGCGGAAATCGACGATGACCGAGTCCCGTCGCTTCTTATCAAAGCCCTCGATGACAGCTCTGACGCGGTGTCACTAAATGCCATTCGGGAGTTGAGCGAACGGTCGCAGCTCGACTTGTCGCACCTCTCCCCTCTTGCCCGACACGTAACTCATCGTCATCCCGGAGTAAGACAGGGTGTGGCATTGTTGCTTGGTCAGTTTGACAACCAGGCGGCGGTGGCACCGCTGAGCAGGCAATTCGGCAACGAAGCAGATCCTGAAGCTCGGCAGTGTTTCCGGTTGGCTCTCGCTCGACTAGGCGACACAAAACGCAAGGAAGAAATCGTCAGTGGTCTGACGAACCCCGCTTCCGAGGTCCGGCTCCAAACCCTGCAGGATTTGGAATACGTGAATGATGTTGGATTGTCAAAACACTTGCTGCCCCTTCTTGACGATCAGTCGCAGGGGTATGAGATCGGAGACCCGGATCTCCCCGAGTTCGCCAGAGTGTGCGATGCGGCTGTGAACTTAATCGGCAAGTGGTATGGAAAAGCGCTTAACATCGAATGGGATGATCTGAAGGTCTATTCGGACGATGAACTGGAAACGGTCCGCAAATACCTGAAGTCGCTGGGAGAATAGTTGTGGCCGAACACGGAAATCCATTCAAGTTAGATCTGCCCACCGGCTGGGAGGACCAGACGGTTTATCATTTCAACGGGCCGGTTATCGATGGTCAGTCTCACACCCTCACTTTGACAATTGCACGCCGCTTGGTGGACGACGACATCGAGCCGTTCGCGCGCGACCGGATCAATCCGATCGTCGAAAACCTGCAGGGACTGGAGGTCCTCAAGGATGAGGAAACGACTGTTGAAGGGTGTTACCCCTCGAGCGAGTTTGCCTGTCGCTGGATTCCCGGTGAAGGGGTCCAGTTGTATCAAAAGTACGTTTTCGTAATCGCCCACGGGATGGGATTTACTTTCTCAGCGACGTTTTCGAAGAAGTCACACAAGCTGCTGGGTGAGCAGATGAAAGACGTTATCGAATCGGTATTACCCGGAACGTACGAGCCGCTCGAAGAGGATTGATGCCGGACCTAAAGTTCACAAAGTCGACCGACAGTGAGCACGAAATCAAACTCACGTCGCACCTGGTCTACGCGACCTGGTCCAGGGGTGTGGCGTACGGCGGGCAGAAAGCGCGAGTCGAGGTGGGTACGGCGTTTGTAGGCAACGGCGCCAAGATCGAAATAAAGGGCAAGAGCAAAGACGGCGCGAAGCTCGGCAAGATCACAGGGACAATGAAGAACAATCGCTTCGTAGGTGAGTTGGATATCCCGGATGATATCGAAGTCGATGACGAGGTATTTTTCGAAGTAGAACTCTCCAAGAACGGCCTGAGCGGAGAGTCAGATCGTATCCCGGCTCAGCCCCCAGTGCGGTTGAGCAATATGCAATGGAGTGCCAGTGAAGCCCGGCGGGGTGATATTCTTACTCTGTCAGCGGATGTCACGGGCCTGCGGAGCGGGTCGGAAGTCATAGTCAAGATTTACGAGTACGACCGCGATGGCCTCCATGACCCAATAGTCGAGTTCCCGGCCACTATCACTAATGATCGACTGGAATGTGACTGGGAGTACGAGTACCACGAAGATACAGACGAAATCCCGACCGATGCGGAAATGCAGCGCTACGGAGGCAATTACAATCCGCCCGAGTACTTCTTTACGATACGAATTGGCGATCAGGAATACGGACGGGAGCAGGAATCGGGACTGCTGACTTTCAAAGACTGGATTGAGGTGACCGCAACCCGTCGCGACGGCTCTCCGTGCGCCGATTCCGAATTCAAGATCACGCTTGCTGACGGCACTCAGCAAGAGGGGCGGCTTGACTCCAACGGACAGGTCCGCCTCAATGATGTGCCGCCGGGACGGTTTCGCATTTTCATTCAGGCCTTCGCGGAGCAGGACTAATGCCCAATTTCACAGTCCACTATTTCATCGTGAAACCAACGCCGGTGCCGGTATTCGACGCCACCACTGGGGACGCAACTTCGCTTAACGAAGGCGATGACGCCGCCGCTCAGTCGGCCCGGGCGGTAGTAATTAGGCTGTACGAGCAGTATTTGGCGGCACAATTCCAAGCTTGTTTACCCTCGGGCTGGACGGCCCGCGTGAATCGGTTGTTGCCACAATCGACTGCGCCGCACAACCCCGATTTCAGCGGCGTCAGTATCCATTGGCGGGACCCAATTGTTTACTGGGTCTCGCGTGACACCAACCAGTTCCCGCCGGACTCCTCCGATCCCAACCGACGACCCAGCCTGATCATGATTCGCGAACTGGAAGAGGGCCACTACCAGGAATTCCGACCGACCGACCTCTCCGGAGCCCGCGCCTTTATCCGGCAGGTCGCCGGAACCGACCGAGGGGGAAAGGCGGTGTCTTTCGGTTGGGCTCCTCTGCTGGCCGAGGTTTTCAGTGCGGTGGTGGTGCCGTTCGACGACGTGTCCGAGGATGACGAGGGCACAATCGGCTGGCAGCGACACCAGGCGCGATTTTTGGCCAACTGCTCGTTTCACGAGATCGCCCACGGCAAGTGTCAGTGCCCGAATCGGCCGTCAAGCTGGCCGGCCAGCGCCATACCCGACTCAATCCACGACCACTCCGCGAGCGGACTCCTCAATGGCAGTGTCGGCTACAACACGATGCAGAACTCGGACGATCGGACGCTCATGCAGGCCCATGTTCTATGTCCCATGCCGTACTACAGACTGGGCGTTCCGGTAGCGGATCAGTGCTATCAGGAGGATCACGCAATGACCCCGACAGCGCCTGCACCGGCTCCAGCTCCCAGTTCCGGCGGCAGCCATCCTGCCGATCCGCTCGAGGATATGGACATATGAGACGCAGACCTGGGCCGGCAACCGTAATTGAGCCATTTTTTTAATTGTCCTCAGCACCGTAATAAGAGTATTATTCAAATGGCTCCAAACAAGATAAGAGCCCAAACCAGAGACATCCCTTATGGATATTGCCCAATACTCAGCTGACGCCAGAGCGGTCATCAAGAACGCTCGTGAAATCGCGGTGACCTTCCGGCACCCGGAAGTGGCGGTCGAGCACCTGCTGGTCGCCTGTGTGAGACATGAGGGCTCAGAGGTCCTGTCGATTCTCAATCAGCTCGACAAGAGCCCGCGCATGGTCGAATCGGTGGTCGAGGAGTTCCTGAAGCAGCAGTCCTCGAAGGCGTCGGCCCGTGAGAACCTGGCTATCTCCCCGGCCGTGCAAGGGGTTCTCAATCAGGCCCTGGAGGAGAGAACCAGACTTTTCGACCCCCTGGTCGAGCCGGAGCATATCTTCATCGCCGTCTTCGACCCCAAGGCTCCCCTTTCCGGCTACCTGCGCGAGAAACTGGATATCTCTAAAGAAGCGATTTACAATGCTATCGCTGAAAGCAAATCGCTCCAGGAAATGACGACACCCGTATCAGGTGAGGCCGCAGCCGACGGGGCAGCCCAGCGCAAAGAAGTCGCCGGCACTCTCCGCTATTGTATGGATCTTACCAATCAGGCGGTGGCGGGCGAGTTCGACCCCTGCATAGGTCGAGATAAGGAAATCCAGCAGGTCATCCAGATTCTGCTGCGTCGGCGGAAGAACAGCCCGGTGCTGGTAGGTGGTGCCGGCGTCGGCAAGACCGCTATTGTAGAGGGATTCGCTCAGGCCGTGGTTGAGAAACGGGTACCCAAGGCCCTGCAGGGGGTCAAGGTCATGGAACTGGACATGGGCTCCCTGGTGGCCGGGGCCAAGTACAAGGGCGAGTTCGAGGAACGGTTCAAGAGCCTGGTTAGCGAAGTGGTCAAGTCGGGTGGACGCATCATTCTGTTTGTCGACGAAATCCATACCCTGGTTGGGGCCGGAGGCACCGGCGGCGGCATGGACGGGGCCAACCTGGTCAAGCCGGCTATGGCCCGCGGGCAGATCCGTCTGGTCGGAGCCACTACTGAAGAGGAATACACCAAGTACCTCGAAAAAGATAAGGCTCTCGACCGGCGGTTTGAAAGGATCAAGGTCGAAGAGCCGAACTTCAATGATTCGGTGCGTATCGTGAGCGGGGTAATCGATAAATACCAGAAGCACCACGGCATTACCTACACACCGGAGGCGGTGTCGGCGTCGGTCAAATATGCACAGCGCTACTTGAGCGAAAAGAACCTCCCGGATATTGCCCTCGACATTGTGGACGAGGCCGGCTCGGAGTTCGCAGTCAAAGAAGAATTCGCAGGTGAGTTGGTGCCGAAAATCAGCGCCAAGGTTGCCGACGTCGAAAAGCTTCTCAAAGCGTGCGAGGGCAAAAACGAGACCAAGGACGCGGCCGAGTTCGATAAGCTGTATGCCGCCTGTGATGAGATGGTACTTGATATCGACCGTCTTCATGACTTCTGGGGCCACCGCGTGGTCGCCGAAACGGGAGGGGCAGCATGAGCACTGACCGCCTGCCGCTGGCCCAGTTGAAAACTAAGATTAAGGAGCAAAAAGCTCGCTTCGAAAAACTGAGTAACGTGGTTACGAAGCTTCCGGAAAACCACTATGTGGACGACGCCGATGTCGCTGCGGTGGTGGCCCGTCGCACCGGCATTCCGGTTTCGAAGATGATGACAGCGGAGAAAGACCGTCTCGTTAAAATGGAGGAACACCTGTCCCGAAAAATCGTCGGACAGGAGAACGCCATCAAGGGCGTGGCCAATGCCATCCGCAAGGCCCGGGCTGGTCTGAAGCTGGCCCATCGGCCGGTCGGCTCCTTCCTTTTCCTCGGCCCAACCGGCACCGGCAAAACCCACCTGCCCAAGCAGCTCGCCGAGTTCCTGTTCGACGACAAGAACGCCATGGTGCGAATTGACATGTCGGAGTTCATGGAGTCGCACGCGGTGGCCAAGTTGATCGGGGCCCCACCGGGGTATGTGGGCTACGAAGCGGGCGGAGTCCTGACCGAAGCCGTGCGTCGCAAGCCGTTCTCGATTGTGCTGCTGGACGAGGTCGAGAAAGCCCACCCGGAGATATTCAATGTCCTGCTGCAGCTTCTGGACGACGGCCGCTTGACCGACGGTCAGAGCCGCACGGTCGACTTCTCCAACACCATCGTGATCCTGACTTCGAACTATGCGGCCGACGTTATTCTTGACGCCGATCGCGAAGGGCGCGAGGTCGATATGGATCAGGTTCGGACTTTCCTGTTCAGCAAGTTCCGCCCGGAGTTCCTCAATCGCCTCACGGATATCATCATCTTTCACGCCTTCAAACCGGAACAGGTGGAAAAAATCGTCGAGCTGGAGTTCGACCAGCTCATAAGCATGCTGAAGGACCAAAATGTCACGGCAACGCTGAGCGAGAAGGCCCGCAAGAAGCTGGCGCGCGACGGGTACACTTTCGAGCTCGGAGCTCGGCCGCTGCAACGCATAATCGAGCGTGAGATCATAAATAAGCTGTCCGTGGATATCATCACTGGTAACGTCAAGGCCGGTGACCAGATAAGTATCGACGTCAAAGGCGATGGATATAAGTTTACCGTTAATGGATAACGTACGTTGGAAATAGAACAGCCAGAAGCTGGAGGCATTTATGGCGAAATTCATTCTCGGTGCGCAAGAGAGAGTCAAGAAGGACGCATCCATTCCAGTCGAATTGTTGCCGTCCAATAAGATTCTCTACTGCGCCCGTCTCAACAAAGATGAGGAGCCGGACGTCACCCCGACCAAGTGCGCCAATTTGAAGGAAGTGTTCGAGAAGTTTCAGCCGTCCTTCGATGTCGAGCTCGAAACGGCCGAGGGTGAACCGATGCATGCTGACTTCGAAATCAGAGCCATGAAGGATTTTACGTCCAAGGAACTGATTGAGAAGAATGAGCAGCTTCAGAAGACATACTACAGCAAGGAGATGATGGCCGACCTGGATAAGCAGCTCAAGAAGAACACGGCGCTTTTGAAGACAATTCAGGACAAGGACAAGAAAGACGCCTTGCTGAAAGTGCTGCAATATTACATTGACCTTTTGAGCGAATAGGAAGGAGGTGAGCTTTACCATGGGAGAAGACGAAAGAAAAGAAATGCAGCCGCAGCCAGCCGAGGCGCAGCCCGCCGAGGCGGCCCCGGTAGCTGAAAAGATCTCCGACGAGGAGTTCGCCTCGATTTTGGGCGACGCCTTTGGAGATTTCAAGAAGATTGCCTCGCTTCTGCCGTCGTTCAAAACGGCCGACGGCGATCTGGTTCGAGGCGTCGAGTGGCTGGATCCCAAGAAGGACTTCCAGCGCAAAGACTTTCTAACTAAGCCCGATTTCGCCAAGCAGCGCATGCTACTGGGCCAGCGGCTCAAGATCTGGGCGGAGCATCTGGTCAAGAGCGACAAACCGGACGCTATCCGCAAAAGCCTCAACGAGACGGCAGCCAAACTCGAGCAGAATATCGAAAAGAACATGAAAAAGGTGCACAGCGCCAGTCGCGAGATAGAAACGACCTATCGGGCGATTGACAAGTTCTTCGCCAACGCTCAGCAGGAGCCCGATGAGAAGGTCAATGCCTGGTTTGTCAATGCCAGCGCCGAGGAGTTGAGCAACTCGGATGACCGGGAGAAGTTCGAAAAAGTGGCCAAAGAGGTGGCCGACTTTTTCCGGGAATGGGATATCACCGAATCCTACGCCATGGCGGTGGTGCCAGGGTACCTCGGAAGTGTTGAAGCGATTGACACCGTCGCACGGCAGCTGGGTCTGCCCAACAAGGTCCACATCATGACCGATTTGCCCAACTTCGAGACCTTTGAGGAGGTCATGGACATGCTGGAAGACCCCAGCTTTGCCAGCCTGATGGGTGTGGATAACTATAAGCAGTATGCTTCGGTCTTCGCCAATTATGTCCTGGCCCGTAACGCCAATCAGTACGAAGACGAAGACATGTGGATCCCACCGTCGGCGGCCGTCGCGGGCAAGCTGTATCAGGGCGACTTGACGGAAGGAATGCAGCAGCCGATGGCCGGTTTCAAGTTCGGCAAGATTAACGACGCCAAGTATCTCAGGTTCAAGGCCAACCAGCCGGATGCGAGTAAAATCAACGAGAAGGGGATTAATCCGATCGTTGATTTTAAGGGCCAGGCGGTGGCTATGGGCTCAGCGACCTTGTACAGCAAAGAAACGTTCAACAACTACTCCATCCGGAGAACGTACGACTACGTCTACAAGACGCTGCGCAATTATCTGAACAAGCAGACCTTCACGGTCATCGATCAGAAGTTCATCGATGCCATGCGGCGCGATATCGACAAGTTCATGAAGGCCATCACCGGCGCGGATAACATCCTTCAGGACTACAAGGTCGAAATTTTCGCCGACGATGAGATGCGCAAGAAGCAGGAAGTGGATATCAAGGTCAGTCTCAACCCGAAGTACCCGGCCAAGACGTTTAATATCGAGTTCCTGGCCTGGGGTGAGGGCGACCAGACTAAAGTGAAGGACAAATAGCTCGGAAGAAGCTAAAGAAAACTGTCCATAAACCTAAGCTATAGAGGAGATACAGTATGGCCAGGAGACCGATTCTCGAGATTGACGGCGTGACATACAAGAACGTCTACCAGGTAAAGTACAACCTGTACACAGCCAAGGATGAGACCGGTCGTCCATCCGACCGGGCACACGCCGGGGTAATCTGCGTCACCCGCGAGTCGGATGAAAACACCGATATCGCCCGCTGGGCCATGGATTCCGGCAAGCCGAACTGGAAAGCGGGGATAGTGCTGTTCAAGAACCCGGACGACGCGACCATGAAGACGCTGACTTGGGAGGATGGTTTCGTCACCAAGTATGAAGAGACCATTCCGCACGTCAAAGAGCGGCCTGATGACCAGGTATACGAGTACTTCGAAATCTCGTGTCATAAGCTCATGATCGGTGATGCCGAGATCGACAACCGCTGGGAAGAATAGCGTCTGATCCGTCCGCCGAACGGCGCGCAGCCGTTCGGCGGCAGTCACTCGCCTTTTGCTATGCGAGATCGCGTTTATGGTTGAGATACGCAGGCGTAAGGACCAGCCAACAGGTTCCAGTGAGGCCTCCAAAGAGAAGCGTTCTGAGCAGAACGCCATGCTCGAGACCGCGTGCGTCTGCCAGATTACCGTGGACAAGGAGAGAATCGAATACGATATCTCCAGCGTCGAGCTCCGGCAGTACATTGACAAACACCACGTCCTGCGGCTCAGCATCCGGGAACGGGCGGAGGATACTACCCGAGATATCACCGCCTATTCGGGCTTGTTGGGTAAGTCGATTTCGCTGAACATCCATTCCTCAGGGGGCGTAGTGAGTGAATCACGCGCCCTCACCTTTGTCGGACTGGTCACCAAAGTCGAGCAGAGCAGCAGCATCGACGCCATCAACGTCACCACAATCGAAGCCAACAGCCCGACTATCTCGATGGATGGCGCGCGGCATAACGCCTTCTTTCGTGATCAGAGCCGGAGCGACATTATCGGGGCGATCGTGCGCAACTATCCGATCACGGTCGGCACGATCGATTCCAGTGGTGACAGTCTCAAGTTCTATGTCCAGCATCGGGAAACCGATTACGAGTTTGTGATGCGGCTGGCGAGCGGCGCAGGACTGTTCGCTCATTACGACGGCCAGGAATTCGGAGCAGTCAAGGCCAATTCGTCCGGTGCTGAGCAACTTGTCTGGCGGGAGACGCTCGGAGCGTTGGCCATGTGCCTTGGCACGGCGCCGCAGGAATTCACCGCTCAGGTTTACAACTACGAGCAGGCCAAATCGTATACTCAGGACACCAAGTCGATCCGTTCCACTGCGTCCCTATCGGCCCTGTCGCAAGCATCGCCCGATGCCTCCAGAAAGATATACCGGGATTCCGGCTTCTCAACATCGCCCAAGGTGGTGGCGGACGCGCGCTCCCTTGACAAGATTCTCGAGCGGGACCGGGCGCGGTCTCTGGGGGCGATGATAACCTGCGAGGGGCAATCGAGCGTTCCAGCCATCAAAGTGGGGAAGTGTGTTCAGATTCGCGGTCTGGACAAGCTTGACGGCCACTATCTGGTCGATTCAATCGTGCATCGAGTAAATGCCACCGGCGGATATCACAATCGGTTCACCGGCCGGCCGCTCGATATCGCTTACCCGACAGGTTATTCAGCCGTCCCCGTTGCTACGCATCTACAAACCGCCACAGTGGTTAATAATGATGATCCGGAGAAACTCGGCCGCATCAAAGTGAAGTTCCCCTGGCTGGAATCTGAAGAGACCATCTGGATCCGGTTTCTCACCCCCCACGCCGGTGAGGATCGCGGTTGGTATGCCATACCGGAGATCGGCGACGAAGTGTTGGTCGGGTACGAATTCGGCGACCCGAACCACCCTATCGCGCTGGGCGCCCTGTACAACAAGAACGCCGCCCCGCCTGGTGCCGCCTCCACGCCCGAAAACGACATAAAGCTGATCCGCACCAAAGCGGGTAATGAAATCAAGATTAATGACCAGTCCGGCTCGGAGGAAATCGCCATCGCGACTAAAGATGGCGACAATAAAATCGTCCTTAACATGGCCGGACCCAGCATCAGCATCGAGAGCAAGGGTGATATCAGCATCAAGGGCAGCAACATTTCGATCGAGAGCGATCAGAAAATCAAGCTCAAGGCAGGCACTGACGCCGACATAGAAGCCGGCGCCAATTTCAAGACCAAGGCTTCCGCCCAGTACAACGCCGAGGGCGCGATGGTAACGGTCAAGGGTAATCCTATCAACTTGAACTGATATTCATGGACTACCTGGCCATCCCGTTCGAACTGCGCGAAGATTACCTGACTCGTGCCGACGACCTGCGGGATTCGATCAGATACTCTATCGGTCTGCTGCTCTCGACCCGGCGGGGAGCCATGCCCTTCCTGCCCGAATTCGGGTGCGATATCTGGGAACTGGAGTACGGCGATCTGGACACCGCCAATAAGGCGGCGGTGCGGGCCACTTTGAGGAACGCTATCGCTACTTTCGAGAAACGACTCACCGATGTGTCCGTCTCGTTTTCGAACGTCCAGGGGGCGGCACCGCATGCCATCGGTATCGAGGTCAGAGTAAGCGGGCTGTACCGGGAAAGTGGCGAAGAAAAGAAGTTTGAAGCGGCGTTCGTACTGGGGTGATCATGCCAACTGAGCGGGCGAGAACTCAACAACAGATTTTCGACAACATGCACCGGGAGCTCCGCGCGTGGAATCCGAGCATTCCCGAGTCACCGGATCGCCTCGACCCGATTCTCCGCATCCTGCTGCAACTGTATTCTCACGAACTGGCGCGAATCGACAAGCGGGTTAGTGATCTGTGGGAGATTGCCACCAACTCGCTGGTCCGTTCGCTCAATCCGGAATGCCGTCGATGGCCGGTTCCAGCTTACACCGTGATGCGGTGCGACATCACCGACCCGGTTGTTGAGATCGATCGCCATACGAGGTTTTTCTATCGGGAGGAGCGTGAAGGCGGACAGACCTATTTCTTCGCACCTCTGAAAACCGACAAACTGGTCGATGCACACGTCAGGTATGTCTTCCTCAGGACGGAGAACAACGTAGTTGATCTTCGGCTGTCCGGCTCGACCAACTCGAAAAGGGCACCTGATCTATCTCTATCACCTGCAACATCGGGGCAGGTCTACGTCGGTCTGGAATTCGGAAGTAGACCGGCCGATATGGGCAGTTGTGCTGTCTTCCTCAAGGGTGACAAGGCAGCCCTGAGACAGATGCGCTGGGGCTGGTGGCAGCCGTCTGCCGCCTCCGGACAGTTCTACGAAGATGCGAGATTCTGCCCCGGCCTGACCAGCACCATTGAAGACATCGTCGCTCCCGGCCGGGGCAATGGAGACTGGGGCGGGCTGCGCAGCAGCACGTCACTCTTCGGACAGCTTGAAGACCACTATGTCGTAATACCCCAGACCTTCGCCGCAACCTGGGAACTGGCGCCAGTTGATCCTGACTTCGCCGCACAGGCTGGCCGTCTCGGCCTTGAGACGCCTCCCGCCGATGAGCGACTCTACTGGATAAGGGTCGATCTTCCGCCCGGTGGCAGCAAGGGGTCGCTGACCACCCCCTTGGAATTGTGGTTCAACACTTGCGTGGTAGTGAATCAGAACGAACTGACGCTGTTTAAGCATACTGGCGGTAATCACCTTATTGACATGCAGATACCTGAAAACATTGAACATATACTTGAAATTGGCTCGGTCACCGATTCGGGGGGACGGCATTATCTGCCGCGTCACCAACTCCATCTTGATCAGAGTGCAGGAACTTATATCATCGAAGAACAAGGCGACCGCATTGTGCTCTGGTTCGACTTCTCCACCGAGACCGGCCTCCCCCCCGACTCGCTCACTGTCACTTACTCGGTAACCGCCGGGACTCGCGCCACCGGGATCAGCGCTGGTAAAATCAGCGACCTATATGAAAGCCATCCAGGAATTGAGACCGCCGCCAATCTCCTTCCCACTACCGGCGCCATCCCCGCTCGGTCGGTACAGCAGATTGTAGACGAGGTCACCGCGAGGCTGCGTAACCGCGACAGAGCCCTCACTTTCGACGAGATCACTCGATGGACCGGGACATTCGACCCGCGGATTAGAAGCTCCAAGTGTCGCCATGGCATCGAGCTCACGGATACCGGCGTGCGGCGGTGCATTGTCGTGTCGCTGGACGTCGACCGCGATCAGTTTTGCTCAGATGATGAGGTGACCCTGCTGCGAGCCAGATTGAGTTCTTTCCTGAAGTCGCGCGCTCCACTGAATACCCACTTCCAGGTGGAGACCGTCGAGATATGACTTCGCCGCGTCGGATAACCATGCCCGATTTCTGTGATCGGCACCATCCCGTCCGGATCGATACCGCAATCATGACCCTGCTTCGGATGGACGTCGACCTGGAGCGGGTTGACATACTGGCCGATGGCGAGAGCGAGAATTACCGGGGTGAGATCAGACATCAGGAACCACAACCCGGCGAGACCGTCGACCCGAATACGCGCGTCGTGCTTCGGGTAGGATGCTACGGCGGGTTCGATCATCTCCCCTACCAGTTTTTCTATGGGCTCGAGAGTCACGGTCTGACCCGCTCGTCCGAGTGGGAAGAGCGGGGGCGACGGGTGATGGCACCTTTCGATGCCGCCTCGGTCCGTTCCATGGGTCGGACACAATACGAAGAACTGAGGTTTAACCAGGGTTTTGCCGACCGAAAACACCTGGCGCGATTCCTGAAGCTGTTCGGCCTAGACTGGGACATTACGTGGAATGAAATACCAACGGCCCTGCTCTGGCTGGCTATGCTGCCCTCGTTCAATGAATGGGCGGGCAACGCGAGGCAGGTGGAGCGTACTCTTGAAGCGCTTTTCGGATACCCGTTTGTGATCAGTGAAAGCCGGCCCCGCACGTATACGATACCGGAGGATTTACGGTACTATCTTGGTAACGAAAGCGGCCGACTGGGACGCGAAACGGTAGTGGGTGGATCATTCACTGAGTGTGACTCGTGCTGTGAGATCGTAGTCAAGGCTGTCCGCGGAGAAGACATCCGCTTGTTCCTTCCCGGCCAGGAACTTTGCAGACGCCTCGAACAAGTGCTTGACCTCTGCCTGCCGAGTCATTTGGAAAGAGTCATACGCATCGAGCCTGCTACCCGGACAGCCGCTTTGGGTAACGGACCGGATGCGTCTTACCTGGGTTACAACGCATTTGCGTGAGGTTGTGATTGAAGTTGACATTAGTTTCGCCGCAGGCTAGATTGGATTCTGGCCTCGTGAGGCAACGCGATGAGTGACATAAAGTTACATTCTGTAAACTGGCAGGACGGGATGCTCATATCCCGGCTGCATCTTAAACTGCAGGAACAGTTCCTTGAGAACCTGGTGCGCTGGTACAGGCAGTCGCCGGGCGACAATTTCGGCCTACTGAGACTATCTGGTGAAAGGGATGAGTCTTCAAGCTTTACCCTGTCGGCAGCCGGTGGACGGCTGAAAGTGGAATTGACCCGTTGTCACGCCCTTACACCGGGCGGCCGGTACGTTGAGATCAGTGAGTCCAACCTCAACATGGTGAGCGCCGAGCTGTCGACTCCACCGGCGAAAGTCCCTGTCTACCTGAGCGTCAATACCGAGACCAAGAAAGAAGTCGGGGACCCTGATCCGCATGAGGCCGTCCCACGCCTGCCGTATCTCGCCGGGAACTATACTCTCCATCTGGGTGCACCACCATCAGTGCCGGAGGCCGATTTCCTGGAGATCGCCGAACTGTCGGTGTCGGGCAGTGAAGTGACTCACAGCGAGAACTACTATCCTCCCTGCGTCACATTGGCCTCTGACGCAAGACTCCACCGTAAGGCCGCTGATCTGCGCAATCGGCTTGAGAATCTACTGTCGCTCTCATCGCGGGCCTACCAGGCTATCGCCACGGCCGGAGCTCTATCCGAGGAAAGCTCGAGCGTGCAGATTGCCTTCAAGGAGACGATGTATCAGATGGCCGTAGTCGTCTCCTCACTCCTTGACGAGATGGTAGTGGGACGTAACAGTTCACATCCGCTCAAGATGGTGCAATTGTTCAAACGACTTTTCCGTGTCTTCACGACCGTTCTCAATCTCCATCCCGGACTTAAGGATTTTCTCAATGCACGATTCTTCACCAAGCAGATGAATATCGAGATCGGCAGTTTTCTGTCTTCGGTGGACGCGTTCCTGCTTGCTGACTACAATCACCGCGATCTTGGAGGTCAGATCCGGGCCATTGATGATACTATGACCACTCTTCGCAACATGTTTGGCTTCCTCGCCCAACTCAAGAGGGAACAGCTCGGGCCGCAGGCAATTGCGACCGACACGCTTACCTATCGCGGCAAGACCTATAAGGCGGCCGTGTTCGCCTCCTACCGCGTGGAGCAAGTCGGTGAACTGAACTATCTGGTCATGGATCTCGCCAAGCCGATATCGATCGGAGACACGGTAGCTCTGTTGTCGAAAGACCTTTTCTCCATCCCGGAATGGAACAACATGCAGGTGCGTATCGGGCTCAACCAGGCCCGTGGACTGGGCGAGACCGATCCGGTCGATGTCGACACCACTACTTTTGGAGACAAGGTCGCTTTGCATCCTGAAGACATGTTGAAGTCACCGTCGGTGAAGCAGATAACACTGATCTTACGAGGGGCCAGAGACGCCTCCAAGTTTCAGGCAGTCGGTAAGTCGGACCTGCTTGTGTTCTACACTTAGTATCTGAGCGAGTATCCAAGTGGAAGTACGGACATACATACAAGATCTGTTCAACTACCTCGATCGGTACGAGAACGCCACTGCCCAGTTCGAGACGGAGGCCTTTCTTCAGACCTACAACGGCATTATTGCTGTCCTGAATCCTCTTCGCCAGCAGCGGCAGGAGGCGGTAGCGGTCGACGAGTATCTTCTTGAGCGGATCATGCAATCGCCGCTTACGTCCTCTGACCTACGGCAGCTCACGGTACAGATTCTGATTACGTTCTTCGAGTCAGAGGCCGATACCGACGGGCAGACCAATCGAGCTTACACCTACTGTCGTGGTCTACGCGCCGTCAAGCAGGACAGTTCTTATTTCGAAAAACACCTCGTGCCATTGGTGTGCGATGAGGGCAGCCTGAACAACAGCTTCCGTCTCAAGCAGTTTCTGTTGGGCGAAATCGTGCGCTATCTAATCAAGTTTGGGCGTCCGCTCCAGGCCGGCTTTGGGCCCGAGGATTTTCTGGCTCTGTCGACTCCCTCGCAGTTGGTGGAATTGTTACGGCGCCGCACCGAGCTTGGCCCCAACCTCTTGAAGGATCGCACCTCGCTGGAGTTTCACCTTCAGAGGGTTGACTACTTTGCCAGACTGAAGCTGAAAGGTCGTCTTCACGAGTGGCTCCTGACCGAGTGGGGCTACATGCAGGCTACGACTTTCTGGACACGGGCGAAAGCGGCCGTCAGTTCCGTGGCTTCCGGGATGGGCAGGGTGTTTGCCAGTTCGGGCTATCTCCGCCTGGTTATCAATCAACGTCGTCCGGCTTACATCTTCTACGGTCTCATGATAGTGATTTTCATTCTGATCGCCATTTATGTGCCCATGAAGTGGAGCAGCTACGGCGAGCAGAGGCTCGACGAATTCCAGCAACGATCGCAGCCGGCAGGAACGGTTACGGGACGTTAGGAGCGGATTACAGCTGTGGAGTTTGCCAAGGTTTTCAAGATATTCAAGAAGGGCTCGAAAGCCGCCCGCCGCTCCGGACAAAAGAAGACCGGTGGTTTTGAGTGGCCGTCCGGGGTGCGGATCGGGGTCTTCGGCCACAGCAATTCCGGCAAGACCGTCTTCTTCACCGTCCTTAACGAAGAATGCAAGGTGGCGCGTGATATCCAGCTCTCGGTTACCGACAACGCCACCGCCGCCGAATTCCTCCGCAACTATCGCGCCATCTGGGGTCTCGGCTCTACCAGTGAAGTAGGTACGGTCGTCGACCTCTACGGTGAGAAGAAGTTCCCTGACCCGTCGCGCAAGGAGTTGGTGCTTCAATTCAACGCTATCCTCCCGGGCGGAACCAATTTGCCGATAGTAGCAATCGATTACCCCGGCAGTGCGGTCGCCATCTCGGAGCCAAGCGAGATCAAAGACAAAATTACGGATTTCATGACCGGTTGCCACGGGTTGCTTTTCTTCTTCGACCCTAAAATGCTCGGGGCCGAACTGGAAACCCAAGCTCATGTAGCCGCCTTTGTGAACATGATCGAACGCCTCGCCCCGCTGGGTGCTCGTCTTCCGATCCCGATCGGGCTGGTCATAACTAAGGCGGATATCCTCGAAGGTTTTGCCGGCGATGACCAGGTGGTTTTGATATCCGAGGAAGACGAAAACCTACTGGCCGAGAGTTTTGAAGCTTTCCTTGAGCGGACGCTGGCCTCCGGCCGGGTGGCTTCAAGTCCCGCCTGGTCGGCCGGTGTACGGAACGTCCTGACCCGTCTGCGCGAGTTCCTAAAAGTTGTCGTCGGTCGCACGCTCGACTTCCAGGTCTTCTTTATATCCTTTGCCGGTTCGCAGCCAGAGAAAATCGGTTCCGACGTCGGCCGTTCCATCTACCGCCCGCCTGAACGAATGAGCCCAATCGGGGTCAAGGAGCCCTTTGCATGGCTGGTCCAATCAATCGTGCGTAATCGTCGAATTTCGCGGCTGCGGAAGTTCGCCAAGTACGTGGCAACAATCAGCATCATCTGGACGGTCACGTTCTCCCTGCCGTTCTTATTCCACTTCGGTTACCTGTTGCCCAAAGCCACCCAGGTGGAGGACAATGTCCTCGAAGCCTATCAGGGCAACATGTACAATACAACGTCGCAGGAGCGGTCTCGGATCGTCTCGGAGTACGGTCGCTACGAGCGGTCCTGGACGACCAGGTACCTCTTCCCCCGTTTTACCGCGCCGGCCGGGCGGATTCGCGCAAAGTACGGTGACTTCGATTTGTCGGAAGAAATCAAGCGGTTAGACCAAGTGATCGGCCGGTTCACGTCCGTCGTGCAGGATTCATCGCTTTGGCCAAAGCTTAATCCGAGCGATACAACCATTATCGAGAACGATGAACACCGCAAGCTGGCCTCGGATCTCGATCAGTTTCACCACGGTGATTCGACAGCTTTGCTCTACAAACGGAGCGATCGGGCGCTTCGATACTGGGATCTCTTCCGCAATTTCATTCGGAATCGCGGTGATTCGAGTTTTTACAGCCCAATCGCCGAGCAGGTCCAATTCGACGCCCGAACGCTGGCAAACGAGCAGAGCGCATCCGAGATTGCCCTTGGGCAGGCGCTGACCAGTAACTTGCGGGTTCGGACCGAGCGGCAGGTGCAGCGGGAAGTGGCTCAACGAGCCGCGACCGAGGTTGGTGACATCTTCGAGAGGATCGATGCCAATCCCGATCCAGCCTATCGCCTCGGTGACGCGGTGATGGAGTTGCGAAGATTGCAGCGTCAGCTTGACTCGCAGGTCGATGCCGAGGCGCTGGCCTCCATTCAACGTTACCTCAACGCCGTTGAGAGATTCGGCCAGAAACGAAAGTATACCTATAAAGTGGAGGCCGTTCCAGGCCAGGGTCACCTGCATATAGAAGTTACCGGCAACGGGCAGGACCCAACCTGGTCTGAGCAGTCACAGATCATCGAGGGTTTCAACTACTCACTTCAGTGGAAGGCCGGTGACGATATCCACCTGGCGCTCGACACCCTGGGCGCTCTGGAAAACTGGGGCAAGACTGCCAGCGACAAGAAGATTCTCAAGGAGCGGTATGCTCTTTTCGAAATGGACGGAGAAGTTTCTTTCGGCAACCTGGGTCAGAAAGTGAGCATCCGGTTCTCGCCGAATCTCGCCGATGATCTGCCCATGCTGTCGAAATAACCCGCGACACAGGAGTGCATCATGAATAAAAGACGGTTATCCAAGGCGTCGATTCTGGCTCTTGCCGCCGCCGGGATCATGACGTTGCTGATGACACCGATTGCAAAGTCGGCAACCTTTCAAGTGCCCGCCGGCACCGAAGTGAAAGTCAAGTTCAGCGGAGCCACCAAGATCAGCTCCGGGAAATTGGAAGCCGGCACCAGGTTGCCCATCACCCTCGTTGAGCCGATCAAGATTGGTGACGTATTGTTGGTGGCTGAAGGTGCCGCCGGATCGGCGGTCGTTAAAAAAGTCGAGAAAGCGTCAGCGCCTGGCAAGCCGGGCAAACTCGTAGTCGAGTTCGTTGACATGGGCACTCGAGGGGGCTATCGGACGGCTGACGGCTCGGCTATCAAACTGAGCGGCAAGGTAGAAAAAGTAGGCAAAGGCAAGAAGTTGCTGGCCTATGTCACAATCATAGGCGTCGCCTTCATAAAGGGCGGCCAGGGCGAGATCGACACCAAGCAAGTTTACACAGCTACTGTCGCGCAGACTACGGTGCTGCAGAGCGAATAAGAACACACAGCACACCGGATAAGAACAGGGCCGGAGCGTCATAAGCCTCCGGCCCTCTGTCGTGCTGGGAGTGTTTTGTAGCCGACTCAGCCGCCTTCATACCCCCATAACCACAGTCACGCCGCGCGCCCGCAGAGTAGCGATATACCCCTGCTGAACCGAATCGTTATCCAGGGCGGTGTTGCCCCACAGTTCGATGTAGTCGTACTGCCCGAGCCCCGGATTGTTGACAAGCGGCAGAATGTCGGTGATCTGGTTGTTGTGCAGGTCCAGATAATAGAGGTCGGTCAGTCCCTGAAGCGGGGTCAAATCGCCGATCTGATTGTTGCCCAGGTACAGGCTTTGCAGATCGGACAAATGTGACAGGGGCGACAGATTGCTGATCTGGTTGCTGCCCAGACGAAGATAGCGGAGGCGTGACAGACCAGCCAGAGGTGTAAGGTCATTAATGAAATTGAGATCGAGGTCAAGATTCTCCAGTTTTGTCAGAGTCGCCAGCGGGCCAATATTCACAATAGCGTTGTCCTGGGCACTCAAGCTGGCCAGGGCAGGTAGATTGGATAGATACGAGATCGTAGTGCCGATCGGGTTGAAGTTCATGTAGATGTAGTTAAGATTGATCAGGTTTTCTATCCCGGCAAGGTTTTGGACGCCGATTTGGGGGAAGTAGAGGTCAGTATGCCGAATAACCTTGCTGAGCATGATCGGTTGACCCGTCGGAATAGTGTCCAACTGCCGGATGTAATTGGCGAAAACTGGATCGGGGAATACTACTTCCCGGTCCGCTATGGGTAGTAGCCTCGCGCCCGCTGCCGGCAGCTCCACGAGGATGGAATCAAGACCCCCCAGCGTGTCACCCGCGGCAGTAATAAGCGTGAGGGCACTATAGGACTGGTCAAAGTAGATGTCGGTTCGCGTCGGGAACTCGCCGGTCGGTGTAACCACACTGAAGGATAAGAGGGCCACCTCACCGTTTCCTCGAGCATCCACGAGAGGAATCGGCACTTCGCTGCTCATGCTCTCGACCCGAAGATTCGCCCAACTGCCTTCGTGTGCCAACTCTACTCTGACCCCCTCAGCTTGCGACGCAGGACGTCCCGCCCAGACGTTACTGAGATACTGCCAGTCCCACCGGAGATCACTCTGGAATGACACGACCCCCGGTACGTTGTACACTCTCACTGCCAGATTGAGCGTGCCGCCGGGCGGCACGTCACTGAAGACCGGCGTCATCGTAACCATGGCAGCCACCGGATGCAAGACGATATTCAGAATCGTGACCATTCCCGGGCGCACTGGGGCTACGGTACTGCCACGGTAAATCACCCGCGCGGCGCTTACCACATTGTCCTTCAATCCTTCAAGGACAAAGTGGCGCCTTTCCCCAACCGGCACCTCAATTTGCCCGGTGACATATCGAGAGTCTACCAGGCGTAACTCGGCGACCAAAGTATCCATGTCAGGCCCGGTCACTGTCAGGAGCCAAACTCTAACCAGCGACATTGTTTCAGCCGGTGCTGCCTGCATATCCAGATCTATGATGACATCCTCATTACCGGAGCTGTTGTTGACCGTCTTCTCCGAGCATCCGAATACTACCAGACCAAGAAGACAGCAGCCGAGGAGGACGATCAGGCGATTCTCTGTTATTCTCTTCATCGTCGCACCTCCTTAAAGCGCCCCGTTAAGGCCAAGGATGATTCGGTAGCCGCTGACGTCAACATCGCCGTCATGAGCGCCACCCGTATAGAACTTGACACCCAGGCTCGCGCTGAGTTGCTCCGTGAGATGACGTCCCACTGAAGCGCCAAAACCGAGAACATTCGAGTTTCCGGAGCCGATTTCAGTTGTGATTTCGCTGCCGGCAATGACCCTGAAGTCAGCCGATGGAGCCGCAAACCACTTCTCACCGAATAGCTGAGTGTACTCGGCGAGGACCATGAATTCATTGCCGAACAGTTTGGGTGTGACGTAGCCCGTATCGGAGTAAACGCGGTTATGTCCTCGCCAGACATACCGAAGCATGGTCGCGAAACTGCTACGCTCGCCGGTATAGTCGCAACGGAGCCGCCAGTCGAATTGACGGCTCTGACGAAACACCTTTTCGTCGTTCAGTTGGTCCGCAAAGTACTGCGAGTAGATCAGGTCAACGGACCAGAGCGTCCGACCCCGCTGGTAGTCGATACCTCCGTTGGCACTGATGACATCACCCGGATTGTATCCGGAATAGTCGACTTCCGTGGTCCTATCCGTAACCGTGTCCAGAGTCCTTGCTCCCTGGTACGGGTTATAACCGCCAACGTACTGGTAGGCTACCCCGGCGCCGGCTCGCATATCTTCCTTTAGCTCCAGGGCACCGCCCAGGAGCAAAGAGAAGCCGAAACCTCCGCCAAACTGCCGCATAGGAAACTCCAGGAAGTTCTGCGACAGAGCAAACAGAACTTCGGTCTGTTCGCCGTCGAATTCCTTCTTGCCGATCGGCAGGTTGATCGTGGCGCTGGCCAGCAGCTGATCATCCGCGAACGAATGACTGGCCTGGAGCAAGAAGTCGCCCAGTCCATTCAGCTTGTACGTCCCGTCACCCACATCGTAACTGTTGGAGGAATTGGCGACGTAGAACATCATCTCGAAATTGTCTTGCACCGGGACGAAACCGGTCAATGGTACCATCAGTTGATTGACAGTGCTCTCCTCGCCCGCGCTCGTGGTCTTCCAATGATAGTACATCATCTGGGCGGAACCGCTGGTCGGCTGCCCATAGACGATCTGGGCGCCGATCTCGGGGGCGGCAGACAGGACCAGGAGAGTCAGTCCCCCGATTATCACCAGTCTTTTAGTCCATGTCCACATTGAGATTAACCCTCACGATAATGATTGCGGTCTGACCCAGTCCGGGCGGAGCGTTAATGGGGCGCTGGGCGCCGAACTCCAGCAGGCCGCCGAGCTGGTTGATCCGACTGAGCCGCTGATCCGGTCCCGCTCCTTCGGTGGTGGTCGACGATTCGGAGGCCGCAACCACGGTAGTCTCAAATCGGCTCAGCGAGTAATCCGACCCACCCAGCGTGAGATTGGCATCCATAGAGGCCGCCTTGTTCTGAGCGGCACCGAAACCTTGATCCAGTTGAACCGCCTGGTTGAACGACACCTGGGCATCGCGATAAAAGCCCTGCTTCTCGTAGTCGAGCCCACGGGAATACGCCAGAAAAGCCAGGTATGACTCGGTGGGCACCTCGCTAATGGCGTTACGTTCCTCAGCCGACAGCGTAATGCCGAGGCTGTCGATCACGTCGAAAACGAACTGCTTCTGAACCCGGAAGATCTCGTTCAGCTTTCCCTCGGCGGGCGCAGTCATAGCGGAACTGCTGTCGCCGGTGTTGACAAGCACACCGTCAAGTCTGATCCCGGTCTCGCCCAGGTCCATGACGGCGCCACTCACCAGGTGTTTGCTCCCTAACAGCTTTCCCATGCGCGGCGCGGTGGAGGGATCGACAGCACCCGAGGCACCAAGTTTCAGCTCATCCAGGATCATTTCGATTTTCATTCGATCGACTACCCGCAGCGAGACGACCTTTGACAGGTCGGCAGCCGTAAATTCGGCCAGCCCGCGGGCAAGCGGAGCCAGCTCGCTGCTCAAATGAGAATCGTCGAACGTGACCACCGCCACGGTGTTGTCGGGTATTTGCTCCACGCTGATCGAAGCCTCTTCCTGGAGAGCCTGGTCCACTTCCACCCGCATCCGCTGCGCTACCAAGCGATCAAGATGGGCCCTGATAATGGCGGCTGTCTTGCCTCCGGCGTCAAGACTGAGCGCAGCACCGTAGGCCGCCACGGCCTGGTCCGTCATCTCCTGACGTTCGTATACCAGCCCAAGATAGAGGTTGGTCCTGGTGTCGGGTTTGATCGCGTTGGCCTGTTTGAGGGCATCCTCGGCCTTGATCAGGTCGCTCTTTTCGAAGTATGCTACTCCCAGTTCCCGCCAGGCTTCGGCCCGCTGAGGATATCGAGCGATCTCCTCATAAAAGGCCTTGATAGCCTGATCGTACTGGCCCTGCTCGGTCAGCTTCCGACCCTGACCATAGAAACCGGCCGAACACCCGACCAGGAAAACCAGGAGGATAACTAATGCAATCCTTGTCATAGTCGCCTCTGTATTTTCAGTGTGCGTTCCGCAGTCTTAACCAGCCAGCGGGCGGTAGATGTCCATCTTCCGCTTGGCTTCGGTAAAGTTGTTATCCAGATCGTACGCCGCTTTGAAGTGTTCGTAGGCTTTCTTGTAGTCGTACTTGTCCATGTAATCCAAGCCCATGGCGTAGTGCGAAGTGGCGTCCATGGAAGCTGTTCCACCCTGCTGGATCAACTCGATGGTCTCGGCGTTCAAAGTAACATCCAGGTCCTTCGAGATCTGCTGGACCAGTTCCTTTTCCATCTTGGAGTATTGCGGCTTCCCATCGCGGTCGGCCTGAGCGATTATCTCCGAGGTCTCCACACTGATCACCCGGACCACCATGCGGGCGTTGCTGTAATCAAGCTGGGTGATGGAGCCAAAAACCATGTATTTGGCGCCCAGAATCTTACCCACCTGAACGGCCGCTGCTTTATCGACCGCCCCACTCTTCTGCAGCTCGATCTCCTTCATGATGAATTCGATCTTGTCGCGCTCGACTACGGTAAACGACGAAATCTTGCCGAAATCAAACGCGAAGAAATCAGCCAGTCCCTTGCCGAGCGCTCCCAGTTTCTCCTGATATTCACCCGCGGAGAAGTTGTCGAACGGCATGATGGCGATGGTCTTGAGGTCCTTGGTGTCGCGTTTGCACACTAGCTGGTTCTTCTCCTGCAAGAACTTGTACCAGCGGTCGCGCAACTCCTGGGGCCAGATGTCACGCGGCATGGGCATCAGGCACGGGTCGATCGACGATATCTTGGCCAGATAAGCGATCGATTGCTGGAGGTAGGTTTCCCCCTTGGCGTAGGTGATAATACTTAACACTTCATAGATGGCCACACTGTCCTGGCGAGTCAGGTCAGTGCTTTGCATGAGGCCATTGGCGATCTTGAGGCCGGCGTCGTAATCCAGGTCGTTGTAGAAATCGAGGGCCTCGGCCAGCTTGTCCGCGACCGTGGCGTCCTGGCCGTCGACCGAGCCGGCCAGACATAAAGCAAGGAGCGGACAAACAGCGCTCGCCATAACCTTCCGGAATACGGATTGGTGTCGCATAGTTACTCCTTTACGTGTGAACGTTTAACTGGGCTTTGTATCAATATAGCTTCATCCAGGCGAATGCCAAGATAAAAACATACGCGCTACTCGAATTCGAACATCACTCGATGAACGCTGTCTGCAAGCATACCAAGTGTATCGATTCGCTCCAATTCCTCGCCGTTCATGAGCAAGACTCCACGGAAAACATGTGACCCCGGCGGAAGATGGAACGTGTAGGGCGTTTTCTGCTCCTGCAAGTCGCCATCGATATAGATATCCGCGCCGCGCGGCCGCGACCCAATCCGAACTTCACCGTCCGCCCGAGCCTGGGGCTGCGTCGCTGGAAATGTGAATCTGAAAGTGCGGCTGACCGTTTCCCCGGCCTCAACCCGAACCGATTCCTCGTATGCCTTCTGACGGGAAGTACTGTTTTCTACACGAATGGTATGGCCACCGGTGTCCACTTCTGTCTGAGTTCGACTCTGAAGCAGCCCCAGCTGGCGCCCGTCGAGATAGATATCGCCGCGCGGATCGACTTCAATCACAATTCGGCCCGCAGAGGCCACCGCCGGGGTTACTTCGATGTCGAAATCCCGCCAGAGCGACGGTTCACTCCTGAGGCCATCGCCACCTACTGCATAGATCCGCCAATAGTAACGATTGTTCTCAAGATCGCCGGGAAAAGTGAAGCTGCCGCCAATGACGCCCGAAATCGTGCGACCGTCGGCGAAAGTAGAATCGGTATCGTATTCGACGATGTAGCGGCCATTCTCGCCGGCCGTCTCGCTCCAGAAAAGGACGGGCGCCGCAAACTCCGTGAACCTCTCCCCCGCCGATGGCGACAGCAGGATCACCGGAGACGGCGGTTGCGGCTCTCTGGGTGTCAGGAAATACCGGCCACCGACGCCGGCAGCCAGGACGACAAGGCTGCCGACAATGCCGGCGGTTCGTGATTTCCGTGCGGGTTTGGGTCGCGATACCCCTATATCCTGCGTCTTATGCGTTTCCTTGAAAGCCTGCTCGGTAACCGCCGAGCACAAGGAAGATCGCATCTCACCGGCCGACTGGAACCGGTCTTCGGGCTTCTTGGCGATAGACCGCAGCAGGCAGGTCTCAAGTGCCTTGGAAATCCCAACGGCCAGACTCCTCGGTCTGGGTGGATCAGTGAACAGCTTCGCGTCACGGAGAGCAAACTCGTTGTCGCCTTTGAACGGCAGCTCACCGGTGAGCATGCGATAGAGGGTCGTACCGGTGGCATAGATGTCCACCAGCGCGTAATTGGTGTCATCCGACGGCGTGAACTGCTCGGGGGCCATATAAGCCGGGGTGCCGCAAGCAGTCCCGGCAATAGTCAGATCCGGGTCGGTCTTGGCTTTGGCGATACCGAAATCAATGATCTTGACCGTCCCCGACAGGTCAATCATGACATTGCCCGGTTTGATGTCGCGATGATATATCCCCCGCTGATGGGCGAATTCGAGGATGTCGAGGACTCGTTCGATAATACGGATCGATTCGCCAATCTGAAGACGGCCCTCGCTCTTCAACTTGTCATCCAGGGTGGTACCGTCGATGTACTCCATAGCGATGACGACATCCTCACCGTGGGTGAAGAAATGTTTGATGCGGCAGATGTTGGGATGACCGTCGAGGAGAGCCAACTTGTCGGCCTCCTGCTTGAAACGCTGGACGAGGCGGGGATCAGAGATAATTTTCAAAATGACCTTGAGATTCGGGATGTCCTTGTGAACGGCAAGGTATACTTTGGCCATTCCCCCAGCGCCGATCTGCTTGATGACCTGGTAGTTACCGATCAATTGGTCCGCCATGGCGGGATGATACGGCAAACAAAGCCCACTGGCAACAGAATTAACTCACTGCCGTTGGGTGAGTTGCGGCGTGGCGCCACCTTTGGAGAAGGGCCGGTTTGGATCAGGTGGAGCGCTGGACGGTTCTGTCTTCGGCGACGATCCTGCCATCATAGAGGCTGACTATTCTCTTGCTGCAGCCGGCATTGAGCTCGGAGTGCGCGGCATGAATTATAGGCGTGACTTTCAATCGGATGACGGATCACCCGAATCAGACTTTAGGTCCCCGGTGTCTGTCATTCCACCACTCCGACAATGCTCACCTCGCGAGCAAGTTAGTTGATTTTCAAAGTGAACACAAGGGACTCGATCACTCCCGTCCGTTTTCTGCCAAGTCGACTCACCGATCACGATCTGCCCGCGTGGATCTCCTGCAGCGAGCAAACGTCTACTTTCTGCGAGCGTAACGCCGCGACAGCTTCGGCGGCGGCGACAGCGCCCGAGAGAGTGGTTATGCACGGAACCGCGTGCTGGATTGCGGCAGTGCGAATGGCCCACCCGTCGCGGGCGGAGACGGCTCCCAAAGGCGTGTTTATGATCAGGGCCACTTCGCCGCTCTTTATCAAGTCGACACAGTTGGGTCGCCCCTCGCTCACCTTAGGAACGCTCATCGCCGGAACGCCCATATCCTGTAGGAACGCGGCTGTACCCGTAGTTGCCTTGATTCCGAAACCCATCGCGACAAAGCGTCGAGCAACGCTCAAAACACCCTTCTTGTCGCGATCGTTGACGCTAATCAGCAGAGTGCCTTCGCGCGCCAATCTGATTCCGGCCGCCAACTGCGCCTTGTAAAAAGCAGTGCCGAAATCCTTCCCGCTCCCCATAACCTCTCCCGTAGAGCGCATCTCCGGCGAAAGCCTCGGATCAACCCCGGGAAACTTGATAAAAGGGAACACGGGGGTTTTCACAAAGAAGCGGGTTACCTGCAAATCTTCCATAAGACCCAGATCGCGAAGCTTTTGTCCCAGCATCAGGCGAGTAGCGACTTTGGCCAAAGGAACACCGGTAGCCTTGGCCACAAACGGTACGGTGCGCGAAGCCCGTGGGTTTACTTCGAGTACGAACAGCTTGTCATCGGCAATAGCGTACTGGATATTCATCATGCCGACTACTTTCAACTCAAGGGCGAGTCGGCGCGTTATCGCCCGTATTTCGGCGAGATGTTCGTCCCGAATAAGAAACGTCGGCAGCACGGAGCTGGAGTCACCGCTATGCACACCGGCTTCTTCGATATGCTGCATGATGCCCGCGATAATGCAGGTTTCTCCATCGGCAAGAGCGTCGACGTCGACCTCAAAAGCATCTTCCAGAAACTTGTCAATCAGGATCGGTTGCCCCGGAGCCGCGTCGATGGCCGGTGTCAGATAGCTGTGCAGCTGCTCTATTCCGTAGACTATCGCCATGCCGCTGCCACCGAGGACATAGGAGGGGCGAAGCAGGAGTGGAAAACCGAGCTCACGCACGGCGAGGTCCGCTTCCTCGAGAGTTCGGGCGATCGCATGGGCCGGGTGACGGATGTTCAATCGATCCAGGAACGCCGCAAAACGCTCGCGATCTTCGGCCAGGTCAACAGAGTCCGGAGGCGTTCCGAGAATGGGCACACCGGCCTGAGCCAGCGGCAAAGTCAGTCTGAGCGGCGTCTGTCCTCCGAATTGCACGATAACGCCATCGGGCCGTTCCACCTCGTAAACCTCCAGCACGTCTTCGAGAGTGAGAGGTTCGAAGTACAATCTATCGCTGGTGTCGTAATCGGTAGAGACCGTTTCGGGGTTGCAGTTGACCATGATGCTCTGTACGCCTTCCGCGCGAAGCGCAAAGGAGGCATGGCAGCAGCAATAGTCGAATTCAATACCCTGGCCGATCCGATTCGGCCCGCTTCCCAAAATCATTATTTTCCTGTTCGAAGTCGGAGCGCTCTCGTCTTCCTCGTCATAACTGGAATACATGTAGGGCGTGAACGACTCGAACTCGCCCGCGCAGGTATCGACGCGTTTGAAAACCGGGCGCAGATTGATATCGTAACGGCGTTTCCTGACACTGTCTTCACTGGCGTCAGTCAGATAGGCTATTCGGCGATCCGAGAAGCCCCACTCCTTGGCAAGGCGCAATTCTGCGTCGCCAAGATCTTCCAAAGAGCGTCCCCGCATCTGACGCTGCAACTCTGCGAATTGAGCGATTTGGTCAAGAAACCAGGGATCGATGTGGGTCAGCCGGTGGCACTCCGCCAGGCTCCAGCCGCAATCGAGTGCGTGAATGAGATAGCGCAGACGGTGCTCACTTGGCGTTGCCAGAGCGGCACTGATCTGATCACGCGACATTTCGCCGGGGCGGAACGGTTTGACCACCTCGAGTGAGCGGAGAGCCTTAAAGAGCGACTCCTTGAACGTGCGTCCGATAGCCATCACCTCGCCGACTGATTTCATCTGTATACCCAGGGCGGTATCGGCGCCGGGGAATTTTTCGAAAGCGAATTTCGGAATCTTGGTTACAACATAGTCAATGGCCGGCTCAAATGCGGCGGGTGTCATGCGAGTGATGTCGTTGGCGATCTCATCAAGCGTGTAACCTATGGCGAGCTTCGCCGCGATCTTGGCTATGGGAAAACCGGTAGCCTTAGACGCGAGCGCCGATGAACGCGACACTCGCGGATTCATTTCGATAACCACCAGTCGGCCTGTCTCCGGATGAATGGCAAACTGGACGTTGGAACCTCCGGTTTCAACTTTGACGCGTCGCAGAATCGCGGCGGAGGCATCGCGCATCCGCTGGTATTCCATATCCGTCAACGTCTGAGCCGGTGCAACCGTCAGCGAATCCCCCGTGTGGACACCTATGGAATCGATATTCTCAATGGAGCAGATTACCACGAAATTATCGTGGCAGTCGCGCATGACCTCTAACTCGTACTCTTTCCATCCTAACAGCGATTCCTCCACGAGAACCTGCTTCACCGGAGACAGGGCCAGTCCGCGATTGACGATCTCCTCCAACTCCTGAGGGTTATAGGCAATTCCCCCGCCGGAACCCCCAAGGGTGAACGACGGTCGTACAACAACGGGAAAACCATTTTTGCGCGAGAAATCTTTTGGCCGGTCGAGGTTCGATATCAGCGAGCTTTGTGGAACATCCAGGCCGATCTCGATCATCGCCTCTTTGAATAACTCTCTATCTTCCGCAACCCGGATCGCCTCGACGCTGGCTCCGATCAATGCCACCGAGTAGCGTTCGAGTATGCCTTTCTTGTGAAGCACCATCGCTAAATTGAGAGCCGTTTGACCGCCAACGCTGGGGAGAATAGAATCGGGTTTCTCGCGTCGGATGATCTTCTCCAGAAACTCCACAGTAAGCGGTTCTATATACGTGCGGTCGGCCAGATCCGGATCAGTCATTATTGTAGCGGGATTGGAATTGACCAGCACGACCTCAATACCCTCCGAGCGCAGCGCCTTGATCGCCTGAGTTCCGGAATAGTCGAATTCACAGGCCTGGCCAATCACTATCGGGCCGGAACCGATCACTAATACTCGTTTGATATCACTTCGCAACGGCATTGGTGCCGCCTTCGCACCATCGCTGCATCAGGTCGGTGAAGTGTGTGAAGAAGGACAGAGCGTCATGCGGTCCGGGTGAGGCTTCGGGATGAAACTGGACGGCTATTGCCGGAACGTCGCGCAGCGCCAGACCTTCCACCGTGTTGTCGTTAAGATTGACATGGGTAATATTCACGGTTCGAGCGTGTAGGGAATCGGCATCAACAGAAAAGCCGTGATTGTGCGAGGTGATTTGCACTTGGCCGGTCTGTCGCTCCACGACAGGATGATTGCTGCCGCGATGACCAAACTTGAGCTTGTAGGTCTTCCCGCCTGCGGCCAGGGCCAGCAATTGGTGTCCGAGGCAGATCCCGCCAATCGGCACACGGCCAAGCAATGCGCGGATGTTGTCAACCGCATATCGCAGCGGGTCGGGATCGCCGGGGCCATTGGACAACAAAACTCCATCAGGAACAAGCCCGAGTACTTCCCTGGCGGTAGTAGTGGCCGGCACTACTGTCACACGACACCCCTTGGCGACCAGACATCGGAGAATATTCCATTTGACCCCGTAGTCATAGACCACAACATGCAATATCGACTTCGAGGCGGGCGAGAAAAGGTCCTGCTGGCTCCAGTGACCGTTAAGAATTGTCGCCCTCTCGTTCCAATCATAGAGTTCGGCCTTCGTGACGGTCGATGCCAAATCGCATCCCACCATGGACGGGTGGCTTCGGGCGCGTCTGACGAGTTCTTCGTCCGGGGCAGCAATATCGCCAATGACACCCCGCATCGCTCCCCGGCTGCGGAGATGCCGCACTAGGGCACGGGTGTCAAAACCCTCGATGCCCGGTGTGCCGTGAGCAGCCATATAGTGTTGCAATGTCTCAACGGACCGCCAGTTACTGGCGATGCGGCTGAGTTCTTTGACAATCAGTGCGCCGAGAAACAAAGCTCGCGATTCGGCGTCGTCGCGAGCGATACCGTAGTTGCCAATCTGCGAGCTGGTCATGACTACCAACTGGCCGGCGTACGAAGGGTCGGTAAGAATCTCCTGATAACCGCTCATCGCCGTGTTGAAGACCACCTCACCGGCAGCATCGACAGCCGCACCGAAGCGACGGCCGTGGAAGACGCGCCCGTCTTCCAGAACAAGCTTCGAATCAAACTCCTTTTGCAGCATCTACAGAAGGAATCCTCTCTTGGGGATTGGCGGCACAGGTCGAGGTCATCATAAACTGCACGAAGAATAGCGAAACCCCCGAGGGCTGTCAATCCCGCAGCCACACCGGCGGCGACGGACCGTGATAATCCGGATCAGTCGCTAAAGGCCTGCGCACGCGGCATGAGTGCCGTCCCCTCGGCGCCTTGCGCGGTCTGCCGCAGTCGCTTTGAGTTATTGATAGTGATTCAGAGATATGGGAGGGGACGGGGGCATAGGCAATTCGTCCGGTTCCTTGCATCGCCGTAACTTACTCTTAGATAATAAATTGGAGGTGGTCCTCCCCGAACCACAACTGACAAGTCTGATACTATCGAGTTCGGGCTTGTTCGGCCTCTCATGGTCAAAAAGCGGAAATCCGCATAGTAGATTGCGTCGTGTCGCATTGGAACACCTTGAAATCCGACCTAACGTTCTTACAGATAGTCACTTACGCACACACGCCCCGGATTTCTTCCGAGATAGCGTAGTTAACAGGTTCTTATCGTAGTATGGGAACAGACAAACGGTCTGTCTTCCGTCAGCCGCCACACAGGGGGGATTTCGTTTCAGCTACACCGTGCGACCCTCGCTACGCTCAATAAGAAAGGGAATATATTTGCACGATAAGTGCGCGCATGTGCAGTATCCCCATGACACCAACAAAAAAGCCCTCCGTGTCCGACTTTAGCTGAAAGGACACACTCGGGAATGTCCGCTATGGCCCCGTTGCGGACTGCACGTCTGCATCCCAATAAGCCCTTCCTTACAAACACCCGACAGTCACAGCGAGAGGCCGATGGTAAATAGGTAGTTGATTAGCACGGCGATGTCGCCGATCGAGATGTCTGCTCGCAGTCGCAAACAGCTCATAACTCGGAGGTTATTGACTACGAACACTCTTGAATTGAGGAACGTATAGGGTTCAATCAAGAGATTGAAAACTCCATTAGGATAATAAATTGCTTTAAGTTGTTAACTTGTTGTCTATTGCATTGGATTTCATGGGGTTGTATAATGGAGGGTAGTAACTAAACCTGACTTCGTTGCCGGGCTCAATGCTGTAAAGCCAATAGGTGGGAAAATGGTAACCAAGCTAATTCCCGCCCCCCGGTATTTGTTTAATTGCTGAAGACCTCTCCCCCATCGCAAACCCAAGCAGTCCTTCTGGTTGTACTCTGGCCGAGACCCGCAAGCACTTTATCCCATTGATCAACTCAGGCGTTAGGGTGAACGCACCAACAAGCGAAGTCAACTTGGCCTTGGCTGTCATAACGTCTGCGAACATCCGACACCTCGAGTCATCATTCTTCTGCGTCATCACAAGCGGCTGAAGCAAGCCGAATCAAATACGCGTAGTTCGTTGCCAAACACCTTGGATCTTAACAAGATATGTATCTAATCCATAAGATCTCTCCTCCTTGGTGCTCGCGGAACTATACCATACAACATTAGTCGTCTTAATGTCGTGCAATCCATTGCACACGCGAAAGCTAAGTGCAATAAGCCAGTTTTCATCTATTCCGATACGGAAGTTTGTGATAAATTTCTCTTGCGATGCTCCCGATTCATGATTATTGTCATCAGATTATAAGTGTATGAGATTTGCAACTAGTTGCTGTCATTTTAGCGTGATGACTCAATCAAGAACGATGCAGCACTCTTTGTTACCCAAGTGGCAGAGAGTGAGTCAAGAAATATTGGTACATCATGAGGGCGGAGTATGTCGCAAACAATAAGTGTTCTGCCACCCAAAGAGGCGGAGTTGCGGGCCGGTTTTTGGGACCAGGTTGACAGCTTCCCTGACGGCCACAAGATCAAGAAATGCCTCCAGTGCGGCACTTGTACAGGATCATGCCCTGTCTCCTATGTCATGGATATTACCCCCCGAGAAGTAATCGCACTGTTTCGGGCTGGGAGAATTGAAGAAATCCTACGAAGTCGCACGATTTGGATCTGTGCTTCATGTTATTCGTGTACGGTGCGATGCCCGGTCGAAATCAAAGTGACTGACACACTTTACGCATTGAAACGACTGGCTATGGAAAGCCACACCTTTCCTCCCGATGTCCAGGTTGACACACTGTCACGCGCATTTATACGCAACATATACAAATATGGCCGCAACTACGAATTAGGGCTGGGGATCGCATACTACCTGCGGACCAGCATCGGTCGGGCATTTGCCAACGCCTTGATGCCTTTCAAAATGGTGCCGCGCAAACGGCTGGGCATCTTCCCTCGCCGGATAAAGAACATCAAGCAGATGCGAGCCATAATCGACCGAGCAAATCAGTTTGGAGAAGGTTCATGATGGAATACGCCTACTATCCCGGATGCAGTCTGGAGCATACCGCTAGTCCCTACGATTTGTCGATGCGGGCCGTTTTCAAGGAGCTCGGAATCGGACTCCGCGATATCGACGACTGGAATTGCTGCGGCGCAACTATGTATATGTCGGTGAAAAAGATCGTCGGGTACTCTATCAGCGCGCGCAACCTTGCTCTGGCGCAAAACATGGGTCTGCAGATTTGCGCGCCCTGCAGCAGTTGCTATACGATCCTTCGCAAGACGAACCGTCACATATCGTGGGATCCGGCCGAACGAGCAAAGATCAACGAAGCGCTGAAGGCAGCCGATCTGTCTTACGATACGACCGTAGAGGTCCGACATCCGCTGGACATTCTGGTTAATGATGTTGGACTGGATACGATCAAGGCGCGTGTCGTGAAGCCGCTGACGGGACTGAAAGTCGCCCCCTATTACGGGTGCCAGATCGTGCGTCCGCACGGCCACTTCGATGACGTCGATGACCCCGTCACGATGGATCAACTGTTTTCGGCTCTGGGTGCCGATCCCGTTTACTACCCGTGCAAGGTGCGTTGCTGCGGTGGCATGCTCATGATGACCGAAGAGAAACTGGCGCTCAAACTGAATCATGACCTGCTGCTGGCGGCATCGGAAAACGGGGCTGACATGATCGCCACTGCCTGTCCATTGTGTCAGATGAATCTGGAAGCATATCAGAATCGCATTAATAAGATTTACGGTCAGTCGTTTTCGATACCGATCGTCTATTTCACCCATCTGGTTGGGGTGGCTCTTGGACTGGACGAGAAGACTCTCGGACTGGATCGTCAGCTCATCCCCGCCTCCCGGCTGACCAGAGCAACGGAGGTAACCGCGGTATGAGCGAATCGCATGAGAGTCACGAGCCGCGAGTAGGCGTGTACATCTGCCACTGCGGAACAAATATCGCTAAGATTGTTGATGTCGCCAAAGTTGCTTCGGGCGCGGCAACGTTGCCCGGAGTTGCGGTAGCGCGCCACTATCGATTCATGTGCTCGGACCCGGGTCAGGAACTGATCCAGGCCGATATTCGTGAGCACAAACTGGATCGCGTGGTGGTGGCTGCCTGTAGTCCTTTGATGCACGAAAACACATTCCGCACCGCGGTCGCGGGAGCCGGTTTGAATAGGTATCACTTTGAGATGGCCAATATCCGCGAGCAGGTCTCCTGGGTGACCGTAGATCAGCTGGCTGCCACAAACAAGGCTTCCGCCCTGTTGCGAGGCGCCGTGGCTCGCGTCCGCCTGCACGAAGCGCTGGAGATGAGACGAGTCCCGGTCACCAAGAGAGTGATGATAGTCGGTGGCGGCATTGCTGGAATCGAGGCCGCTCTTCAAATCGCCGACGCCGGATTTGAAGTCATCCTGGTCGAACGCGAATCCTCAATCGGCGGCCACATGTCTCAGTTTGACAAGACCTTCCCTACCCTGGACTGCGCCGCATGCATTCTCACCCCCAAGATGGTCTCGGTCGGGAAACATCCCAAGATCAAGTTAATGACATGGACGGAGGTTGATGAGGTCAAGGGGTATATCGGCAATTTCAAAGTGAAGCTCCGTAAGAAAGCACGGTACGTCGACACAACTCTCTGCAACAGTTGCGGTTCCTGCTACGAAGCCTGTATAAGTCGTCCTTATCCGCGCGAACGTAAGATGAAACTCGGAGACCGGGTCTTTCGTCAGGGACGTTTGCTCGACGTGCGCGACAAATATGTGCTGGGTCCCAAACACGACCTGACGATCCTTACCGGTGCACAACCGATGCCTGAGAACGTACAGACTCCCGCAGAGGAGGCTACTCGAATATGACAACGCTGACACAACAAGAATACGACGTCAAGGACGTCATCTCCGATATAGTCAACCACTATGGCGCGAAACCTTCGGCGCTGATTATGATCCTTCAGGATGTTCAAAAACACTACCGGTATCTTCCGCAGGACGTCCTTGAAGTGGTTGCCAAGAAGATGAAGTTGCCGATCGCCCAAATCTACGGTGTGGCGACGTTCTATAGAACTTTCAGTCTCAAGCCGAAGGGAAAACATCACGTCTGTGTCTGCACCGGAACAGCCTGCCATGTTCGTCAGGCGACGGTCATTGTCGACAAGTTGGAGCGAGATCTGGGCATCAAGCCCGGTGAAACGACTCCCGGCGGTGAGGTGTCCCTGGAAACGGTGAACTGCCTCGGCGCATGCGCTCTGGGACCGTTGATAACCGTAGATGATGCTTACTACGGGAACATGACGGTCTCCAGGGTGGACAAAATACTGACGGACCTGAAAGGCAAGAAGACTAATGAGCCGGCGATGGAGGAGGCGTCATGAACAGAGAGAGACTTCACTCCCCCAAGGACCTCATGGAACTGCAGGCCCGATTGAACGCGCAACGCGATCCAAACAAGGTCGTCATTGCGGTCTGTGCCGGGACAGGCTGTCTGGCCTGCGGCTGCAAGCCCGTTGCAGATGCATTCCGCGAGGCTGTTCTCAAAGAGCATCTCGAGAATGAAGTTGATGTCAGAACCACGGGTTGTCACGGCTTCTGCGAGCGCGGCCCCCTCGCTTTGATCCTTCCGAAAGGAATCTTCTACCAGCGATTGAAACCCACTGATGTCAAATTGGTGATGGATCAGACAATCAAAGGCGGTCGTCTGGTCAACAAGCTACTTTACAGTGATCCCCAGACCAAGAAGACTATTTCGCTGGCCAATGACATTCCTTTCTATCAGAAGCAGTTGCGCCTGATATTCGGGAAGAACGGGCACATGGACCCCAACTTGATCGAAGATTACATCGCTCTTGGAGGATACCAGGCGATGATCAAAGCGCTCACCAAGATGTTTCCCGAGTCGATTATCGATGAAATCAAGAAGTCCGGCCTGCGTGGGCGAGGCGGCGGCGGTTTTCTGACCGGCCGCAAATGGACGTCTTGTCGGAAAGCGAAGGGAACACCGAAGTATGTAATATGCAACGCCGACGAGGGTGATCCCGGCGCCTTCATGAATCGATCTCTGCTCGAGGGTAATCCCCACTCGGTGATAGAGGGAATGATCATCGGCGCCTTTGCAATTGGCTGCAACGAAGCATTCATTTACGTCCGCAACGAGTATCCTTTGGCGGTAACGAATCTGACCATAGCTCTTGACCAGGCAAGAGCATATGGCCTGCTGGGTCAGGATATCCTCGGCTCCGGTCATAGTCTTGACATCGAGATTTCGCGTGGCGGCGGCGCCTTCGTATGTGGCGAATCAACCGCTCTCATGGCCTCTCTTGAAGGAAAGGTTGGCGAACCGCGCGCTAAGTATATTCACACTGTTGAGGCCGGCTTGTGGGACAAGCCCAGCTGCCTTAACAACGTCGAAACCTGGGCGAACGTACCGCTTATCATTGAGAGAGGAGCGGAATGGTTTGCTTCCATAGGTACGGCCGGCTCGAAGGGCACCAAGGTATTTGCACTGACAGGAAAGGTTAACAACACCGGTCTTGTCGAAGTGCCCATGGGGATCACTCTCCGTGAGGTTCTCTACGACATTGGCGGCGGCGTGCCGGGGGGCAAGAGATTCAAGGCGGTGCAGACCGGCGGTCCGTCGGGTGGCACCCTGATTGTCGAAACGCGCCAAGAATCGATTCACCAGTCAATGGTCGACCAGGGAGAGATTCGCGACGATCAGGAAGTCGAGAGTTTGCTGGACCTGCCTGTAGATTTCGATGCGTTGACCAGGGCCGGTTCTATGATGGGCTCCGGCGGAATGATCGTGATGGATGAAGACTCATGCATGGTCGACGTTGCCAAGTATTTCCTGAATTTTTTAACAGAGGAAAGCTGTGGGAAGTGCGTCCCCTGCCGTGAAGGGTTAGTAGTCATGCACGGCATCCTCAAGCGAATCTGCGAAGGCCATGGAACGATGGAAGACATTGATTACCTGGCGCAACTGTCACAGGTGATCATCGACACCAGTCTCTGCCAACTGGGTGGATCGGCCCCGAACCCCGTGCTGTCCACCATTCGATATTTCCGACAGGAGTATCTGGCGCATGTCGTCGATAAGCGCTGTCCTGCCGGTGTTTGCAAGGAATTGGTATCCCACGCTATCAACGAGGCCTGCAACGGCTGCCATGCCTGTGTAAAACCCTGCCCAACTGACGCCATCGTTGGGAAACCGAAGACACTCCACCACATCATTCAGGACAAATGCATCCAGTGCGGAGCCTGCTATCAGATCTGTCGGTATAATGCCATTAAGCGGCTCAAGCGCGGCGAGGGTGATGCCATGCAAATCAAAGCTCGCGAAGTCTGGGTGATGCCAGTCCGCAATCAACCAGTCGCCGCAACGGCGTAGGAGATAGATAATGGCTTTGGTAAAAATAAAAGTAGATAACCAACCGCTTGAGGTTGAAGAAGGCTCATTCGTTCTTCAAGCAGCCAATTCTCTCGGCATCGAAATCCCGACTCTTTGCTACTATCCTTACATGGTCCCATATGCCGCATGTCGTATTTGTGCGGTGGAAGCGCGTGGACCAGACGGCTGGAACAAGATCGTCACGGCCTGTAATTATCCTGCCTGGGAGGGTCTGGAGATCCTAACGTCGACACCCCGTGTCATCAATGCGCGTCGCACCAACCTTGAAATGCTTATGGCCAACTGCGCCCCGGTACCGGTGTTACATCGGCTCGCCGAGCAACTCGGAATCACGCAACCTCGCTGGGGTACGGGATCGTATACTTGTATCCTCTGCGGCCTGTGTGTTCGGGTCTGTGACGAAGTCGTAGGCGCGCATGCTCTGTCCTTTGTGAGCCGTGGTAAGACCCGCGATCTCTCCACCCCGTTCAATCTCGATTCCGAAGCGTGTATCCTCTGTGGCGCGTGCGCCAAACTCTGCCCCACGGGTTATATCTCCATGGAGGAAATAGAGCAACGTGTGATCAATCACCGTGAGTTGAACCTCAGTCCGAATGCAGCCATTTCATTGCCGTTTCGACAGGCCGTCCCGAACGTGCCACGCATCTACCGGGAAAACTGCATTCACTTTAAGACCGGCCAGTGTATGGTCTGCGCCAAAGTCTGCCCCAAGGAGTGCATCGATTTCAATTGCGTCGACGAGTATGAAGAAATGGAAATCGGCGCGATCATCATGGCGACCGGTTTCGACAGCTTCGACCCAACTCCGATGAAACAATACGGATACGGCAAGTACCCGAACGTCATTTCGGCCGAAGAATTCGAGATTATGAATAATGCCGCAGGGCCAACCGGCGGCAAAGTGCTTCTCGAGAATGGCGAAGAACCGCGTTCGATTGCCATCCTGCATTGCATCGGCAGTCGTGATGAGAAGCACAACCGGTACTGCAGTCGGGTCTGCTGCATGTATGCACTGAAATTTGCTCACTTGATCAAGGAGAAGACCAGCGCCGATGTCTATCAGCTTTATATCGACATGCGCAGTTTCGGCAAAGGGTACGAAGAGTTCTATCAGCGCATTCTCGATGAAGGGGGCAATGTGATCCGGGGCAAAGGCTCCGAAGTCCTGCCGAGCGGATTGACCCGGCGTGCCGAAGGGCAATTGCTGGTCCGATGCGAGGACACGCTCATAGGCAAGTTCCGCGAAATCCCCGTCGATATGGTCGTTCTCTGCACCGCTCTCCAGGCGCGCAAAGACGCCAAGGAGGTCGCCCGCCGATTCAATATCTCAACCGGAGCCGATGGCTGGTTTATCGAGGCACATCCGAAACTTGCGCCCGTGTCGACAGCGACCGACGGTATCTTCCTCGCCGGCACCTGTCAGGGGGCCAAGGATATTCCCGATGCGGTCGCGCAGGGAGGCGCCGCTGCAGCCCAGGCAATGAGGCTGATGTGTCAGGGCGAGATCATGATGGACGCAAGCTACGCGGAGATCCGCGAAGAGTTCTGCAGCGGATGCCGCATCTGCAACGATCTCTGTCCCTATACGGCCATAACCTATGATGATGAGAAGAAGGTGAGCAGTGTGAACTCGGCCCTGTGCAAGGCCTGTGGCACCTGCGTTGCTGCCTGTCCGGCCGGAGCCATCAAGGCGCGTCACTTTACCGACGAACAGATTTATGCACAGATAGAGGCGATGTTATCATGAGTTTTGAGCCACGCATTATCGGATTCCTGTGCAATTGGTGCAGCTACACCGGCGCCGACTTGGCCGGTACCGCTCGCATGAAATACCCGCCCAATATGATGAGCATCCGCGTGATGTGTTCGGGGCGAGTCGATCCCGGATTCATCCTCGATGCTTTCAAGAACGGAGCGGATGGCGTTCTGGTCATGGGGTGTCACCCCGGCGACTGCCACTATATCGAGGGAAACTACAAGTGTCTTCGCCGCATCCCTCTCACGCACAAAATACTGGACGGATTCGGTATTGACCAGAAGCGGTTACGTCTGGAATGGGTGTCGGCTTCCGAAGGAGGGCGATTCCAGGAAGTAGTCACCGAGTTTACAACGCAAATACGCGAACTCGGACCGCTTAAACTACACGAGTACGCCTTTGAACCACCAGTGGAGGAGGTGCATCGTGCCTAAGCCAAAGCTCGCAATCTACTGGGCGGCATCGTGCGGTGGGTGTGATATTGCCATTCTGGACATCGAGGAAAAGATACTTGATGTCGCGGACTTCTTTGATATCGCCTTCTGGCCATGCGCGGCCGATTTCAAGTACGACGACGTCCGGGCCATGGACGACGGGTCCATCACGCTGACTCTCTTCAATGGCGCGATCCGCTCCGACGAGAACTACGAAATCGCTCAGTTGCTGCGCCGCAAATCGGTAGTGCTGTGCGCTTTCGGCAGTTGCGCTTCCGACGGGTGCATCCCCGGACTAGCCAATCTGTATGACCGTGAATCGATTTTTGACTATGCCTATAGCAAGTCGCCATCGACCGACAACCCCAAAGGAATTCGCCCTCTGACACAGGTCGAAGTCCCCGAAGGACGGCTGACGCTTCCCGCCTTATGGAACACGGTTCGCACTTTGCCGCAGGTCGTCGATGTCGACTACATCATACCGGGGTGTCCACCGCAGTCGGACCAGATTGCGACCGTAGTCGCGGCGGTAATTGATATTCTGAAAAACGGCAAGCCGCTCCCTCCCAAAGGAACCGTACTCGGCGCGACCGACAAAACATGTTGCGACGAATGCAAGCGGGAGCGGAATATAAAGAAGATACGCGCGTTTGTACGTCCGTTCGAGAAATCGTTTGATCCCAAACTCTGTTTACTGGAACAAGGGGTTGTGTGCCTCGGTCCGGCGACCCGCTCTGGCTGCGGAGCAAAATGCGTCAACGCGGGTGTGCCTTGTCGGGGATGTTACGGCTTACCGATCAATGTGCAGGATCAGGGAGCCAAGATGGCTTCGGCGCTGGGCAGTATTATCGACAGCACCGACCCGGAGGAGATCCAGCAGATTATTGATACCATTGCTGATCCGATCGGGACATTCTATCGATTCAGCCTTCCCGATTCGCTGCTGAGGAGAGTTCAACCATGAAAACCATCCTGATCGACCCTATTACCCGCCTTGAAGGGCACGGCAAGATACATCTGTTCGTCAATGACGACGGCTCCCTGGCCAATGCTTATTTCCAGGTGCCGGAGCTTCGCGGGTTTGAAAAGTTCTGTCAGGGCCGACCCGTCGAGGAAATGTGCCGCATCACCACCCGGATTTGCGGCGTTTGCCCCGACGCCCACCACTTGGCGGCGGCAAAAGCAGCCGACGCGGTATACGGCGTGACCATTCCCCCGGCCGCCCGCAAGTTGCGCGAGCTGATGTACAACGCCTTCTTTTCTGGCGACCACACCACACATTTCTACGCACTCGCCGGACCGGATTTTGTATGCGGTCCCGATGCCCCCAAAGCGGAGCGAAACATTCTGGGCGTAATAGCGAAAGTGGGAATCGAGGCCGGCAAACAGGTGATTGCGCAACGCGCACGCGGTCAGCGAGTGATTGAGATCATCGGTGGCAAGAAAGTCCATCCGGTGACGTCAATTCCCGGAGGAATGTCCAAACGCATTTCCGCAGAAGAGCGTCAGGAGATGATTCAGATCGGCCGCGCGATGGTGGAGTTTGCCAAATTCACGCTCAAGGTATTCGACGATATCGTGCTGGCCAACAAGGCGTATGTCGATCTGATTCTTTCCGACTCGTACGCCCACCAGACCTATAACATGGGGTTGGTTGACGAACATAATCATGTCACGTTTTATGAAGGAAAGGTCCGGGTAAAAGCGCCCGACGGCACCGAGCACGCCAAGTACGAGCCGCGAGAATATCTGAATTACGTGGCCGAGCATGTGGAGCCATACAGCTATCTCAAATTCCCCTACTTGAAGAAGATCGGATGGAAAGGGTTTGTGGATGGCATGGAATCCGGCGTATATAAAGCGACGCCGCTTTCTCGGCTGAATGTGTCCGACGGCATGTCAACGCCGTTGGCGCAGGAACAGTACGAACGGTACTATCAGACACTGACAGGCGACAAATCAGGGAACAAGATGGTCAACGCGACGTTGGCTACCCATTGGGCGCGCGTGATCGAACTGGTCAATGCTGCTGAAGTAACCCTGAAACTCGCCCTCGATGAAGAAATCGAGTCGGACAAAATCCACGAACCTCCAACCTCAATTGTGGGCGAAGGAGTAGGGACAGTCGAAGCTCCCAGAGGCACCCTGACCCACCACTACAAGACCGACAAGAACGGAATTATCACCGAAGCCAACCTGATTGTCGGAACGACCAACAACAACGCTCCGATTTCCATGTCGATCAAGCGGGCGGCCGAAAGTGTAATTGCCAAAGGCAGGAAGATTACGGACGGCGCCTTGAACAGAATCGAGATGGCTTTCCGGGCCTACGATCCGTGCTTTGGCTGCGCGACTCATTCTTTGCCCGGCTCGATGCCGCTGGAGGTTCAGGTCCACGACGCTATCACCGGCGAAGTTCTGGACAGCGCAAAGAGAGGTGTGTGAAACCAATTCTGATTCTCTGTCTCGGAAACGAGATTCTATCCGACGATGGGTTTGGCCCGGCCGTGGCCCGTCAGATGGAAAAGGACCTTTCGGAGAATCCATCGACTGAAGTTGTATATGCCTCCGTGGCCGGACTGAACCTGCTCGATTTGATCGATCGACGCCGTCGCGTTCTTATTGTTGATTCGATCCTGACCGGAAAGGTCGACGCCGGACATATCCACTTCTTTCCAGCAAATGTCGCCGTACCGAGCCGTGCTCTGGTCGGCAGTCATCAGATAAGCCTGCCGGTAGCGCTGTCATTGGGAGATCGTCTTGGCCTGGTTATGCCGGAGGAAATTGACGTCCTGGCGGTTGAGGCTGGTGATGTGTGCACTTTGTCTGAACAGATGACACCACCGGTTGCAGCCGCCGTCGAACCAGCAATACGCCAGATCCATGAATGGTTAAACAATCACGCGGGTAGTTTGACCCAGGAGAGCGTGCATGAGACCAACAGAACGCCAGAAGTCGCCGTCACCTGATGGCGCACCAAAAACATGTCCGGAATGCACTGGACGCGGATGGGTGGACAACCGGTGCTTAGCGCCGGATCATGCCCATATCTGCTCGTATTGCAACGGCCGTGGACAGAATCTGAGCGGGGAATCCTGTTATGCATGCCACGGTACCGGCCAGATCGAGGTTCGATGCGTGGACAAGAATCCTTGTCCGCTCTGTAGTGGTGCTGGTGTTTATCCGGTCCCCGAATCCCTGAGCATGAAGGATTTCGCTTACCGGCCCGGATCAAGAGCGGACCGGCCGTGACCGCATATCTCTCTTGGCCACATAGTACTTGCCGCATGCCATCGGCTGTCACACATTTCGGAGCGTAGAAGAGTAACATGTACAACCTCAGGCCCGTCGAGTTCCTCAATGAAAGCAGACTGTGATGGTCGAAAGAGTAGTGTATGCACGAAGTCGCTATCGCACAATCTTTGATTGCAGTAATCGAAAAGGAACGCGCCCGCCTCGGACATGTCCCAGTGGTTGGTGTCGGCCTCAGGATAGGCGATCTCAGCGATGTCAACCCTGATTCGCTTCTGTTCGGGTATCAATGTCTCGTGGCTGATACACCGCTGTCGGGGTGTGAGCTCTCGATTGAACGGGTCCCGGCAAACGGAAAGTGTCGACTATGCAACACAAATAGTCGATACGACGACTTCGTTTTCATCTGCCCAAACTGCGGTAGCTCAGCCATCGATCTCATGTCGGGGCAGGAACTGGAGATCGCCTGGCTGAAGATAGAAGATAACGAAGTTACTCCCTGGGAGCAAAAACGTGGCTGAGAAAGTTGAAATCGGCGCCAAGGTTTTGTCGGAGAACGAGCGACGGGCTGCCGTCATTCGAACAAAGTTGAAGGAACATCGCATTCTCTGCCTGAATCTGGTAAGTTCACCGGGCGCGGGCAAGACAACTCTGCTCGAACAAACGCTTGCGCGATTGAACGATGAGGTCCGGATTGCGCTTGTCGCCGGAGATGTTCAAACCGAAAACGACGCCAATCGACTTATCCGCGCAGGTGGCCGACAGGTTCAGCCGATTGTCACCCGCGGCGCTTGTCATCTCGACGCCGGCATGGTGGAAAGCGCGCTCGCGAAGATTGCACTGGAAAAAACCGATCTTCTGTTGATCGAAAACGTCGGCAATCTCGTCTGTCCGTCAAGTTACGATCTGGGCGAAGATGCCAAAGTTGTGATCGTCAGCGTAACTGAGGGCGAGGACAAGCCCCTGAAATATCCAGGAATGTTTCGGCGATCCTCGCTTATGATTGTTAACAAGATCGACCTGCTACCGCATTGCCCCTGCAATATAGATGTACTGCACCGAAATGCCTTGTCAACTAACGGCGATCTTGAGGTCATATTTGTTTCCGCGCTGACCGGCGAAGGGATGGACCAGTGGTACAGCTGGCTTCGATCCAGAATCTCGAACACCCGCACTGCGAGTAGTTGAGGATCGAATGGTGCACCGGAATCTGGATCAGACCACGGGTGAAAGCGGTTGCCACCAGCGGATTGGCCTGAGAATCAACGGGATCGTTCAGGGAGTTGGATTCCGTCCTTTTGTGTACCGTCTGGCTAACGAACTGCATCTGTGTGGATTTGTTCGCAATGACTCGAAAGGAGTCGAGATCGAAATCGAGGGTGCTGAAGAGGCGCTGGGAATGTTCCGCAACCGTCTGACTACCAGTATGCCGGCCATGGCGCGTATTACGACGGTCGATTCATTCCCCCTCTCTTTTCGAGGCGACCGACATTTTGTTATAGACGTGAGCCAGTCCGAGTCAGGCGTCAATACTTACATCTCCCCCGATATTGCTGTTTGTGCCGAGTGCCTCAGTGAAATGCAGGAGCCCGGCAATCGGCGGTTCGCTTACCCCTTCATCAACTGCACCAACTGCGGTCCCCGGTTTACGATTGTCGATCGGATTCCATATGATCGGGACAATACGTCGATGCACAAGTTCATCCTCTGTCCCGAGTGTCGTGCAGAATACGACAATCCTTCGGATCGGCGTTTCCATGCTCAGCCAAACGCCTGTCCGATATGCGGTCCCCAGGTCTGGTTGGAGATCAAAGGTAAGCGAGTGGCTTCCCGACGAGACGCAGTATCTCAGGCTATCGACCTTCTGGCCCAGGGAGCAATTCTCGCGGTCAAAGGTCTTGGAGGATTTCATCTGGCAGTAGACCCATTCAATGCTGCGGCGGTACAGGAGTTGCGCATTCGAAAAAACAGGGTCGACAAGCCGTTTGCACTTATGGCCGCCAATCTCGACACTGTAAGACAGTTCTGCCGAGTTTCGAACCGGGAGGCGGAACTCTTACAGGATCCGGCTCGGCCAATTGTCCTATTAGATAAGCTCCCCGACTGTAGCTTCGCCTCGTGCGTGGTTCCGGGTGCAAACACTCTCGGCTGGATGCTCCCCTACACGGCGCTTCACCATCTATTATTGGCGCAAGGAATTCCTGCGCTGGTAATGACCTCCGGAAACATAGCTGAAGAGCCGATTGTCACCGACAATGAGGATGCCAGAAACCGACTGTCTCTGCTCGTTGATGCCTTTCTGATGCACGATCGCGACATCAGACAGCGGTGTGACGACTCGGTTGTCCGTGTCGCGACCGATGTGCGGCAGCATGTGCGTCGCTCCCGCGGCTTTGTGCCTTCGCCGATCCTCCTCCGAAATCCGGCGACTCACCGCATTCTTGCCTGTGGCGGAGAGATGAAGAACTGTGTCGCCCTTTCACGCGGTGACTCGGTCTTCCTGAGCCAGCATATCGGCGACCTCGATAATCCCTCGGCTTACGAGTTCTTTCAGAAGACTGTCGCGCATCTAAAGAGACTTTTCGAAATCGATCCGGAGATCATTGCGTGTGATCTGCATCCCGAATACCTCTCGACAAAATGGGCGAGGGAACAACAGGGCGTTCGCGTTATTCCGGTTCAGCATCACCATGCACACTTCGCCAGCGTCCTCGCAGAGCATGAATTGAATGGTCCGACAATCGGCATAATTCTGGATGGCACCGGACTCGGAACCGACGGCACAATCTGGGGAGGCGAAATCATCTCCGGCTCAGCAGCAGGATTCACTCGCCATGCCTGGCTTGAACCGATGCCTATGCCCGGCGGAACCGCTGCCATCCGCCACCCCTGGCGAATGGCGCTGGCGCACCTGTATCGCATGTTCGGCACTGATGTCAGCAAGTGTGAATTGCAGACTATTGGACGCCGGTCGCCACACGAAATTGACGTCCTCCTCCGAATGATTGATACCGGCGTGAACAGTCCGTTGACATCAAGTTGCGGCCGATTGTTCGATGCCGTCGCTTCGATGCTCGATGTACGAGAGGAAATCACGTATGATGCTCAGGCGGCAATCGAGTTAGAAACGCTCGCGCTGTCCTGTCCATCCAAGGAAGTGGAATATGATGAGGCTGTGTCTTCAGCCATGCCTCAAGGTTCGCTCGCTCTTAACCCGCTCATAAACTGTCTTGTTCGTGATATTCGCAACAATGTTCGGTACAGTACTATTGCATTACGCTTCCACCACACCGTCGTAGCGATGTTTGTCCGAGCGGTTGAAGATGTCCGCAAGAACACAGGGATATCGTCGGTCGCACTCAGCGGTGGCTGCATGCACAACAAACTGCTCCTGGATGGATTGCGAAAACAATTGTCCGGGCGAGGCTTTGAGGTCTTTACGAATCAGCAGGTCCCACCCAACGACGGCGGCCTGGCTCTTGGCCAGATTCTGGTGGCCGACGCGATTGCGAGCATTGGAGCGAGCTAACCCTGACAGGAGTTACGACTATGTGTCTTGCTGTTCCCGGAAAGATAATTGAGTTGTTCGATGATCGCGGCACACCGATGGGAAGAGTTGATTTTGAAGGAACCGTCGTGCCGATCTGTCTGGCGTTCGTACCGGAGGCCGGCGTTGGCGACTATGTGATCGTCCACGCCGGATTCGCGCTGAATGTCATCGATGAAAACGAAGCCCGTCAGTCCCTTTCCCTCATCGCCAGCATAAGTCAGACCGTCCAACCTAATCCCGATCAGACGGAGACCGACCGATGAAGCTGGTCGATGAATACCGGAATCCGGTGCTGGTCCGGCAGCTTCTCGATGAAATCAAGCGAATCACCACCCGCCCGTGGGTGATCATGGAAATTTGTGGCGGCCAGACTCATGCGCTGGTGCGCAACGGCTTGCCCGATCTTTTGCCGCCGGAGATCGAACTAGTTCACGGTCCCGGATGTCCAGTGTGCGTCACCCCAATAGACCTGATTGACAATGCCATCGCCCTTTCCCGATGGCCGGAAGTCATATTGGCATCTTTCGGCGATATGCTTCGCGTTCGCGGAAGTGCCGATGACCTGCTCCTGGCCCGGTCGCAGGGCGCCGATGTGCGAGTCGTTTATTCTCCTCTCGAAGCGCTGCTGATTGCGCGACAGAACCCGAATCGAAAAGTGGTCTTCTTCGCTATCGGCTTTGAGACCACATCTCCCCACACCGCCTTCGCAGTGATGCAGGCGGCGAGAGAGAAACTAGACAATTTCTTGCTGCTGGTCGCCCATGTGCTGGTTCCCCCGGCCATTGAAGCCCTGGCCAGCGCGTCAGACAATCGAATCAATGGATATCTGCTGGCCGGTCATGTCTGTACGGTCACCGGCTGGAAATCTTACGTATCGCTGGCGACCGGGTTTCGTACGCCGATGGCGGTCACCGGATTTGAGCCGACCGATTTACTGCAGGGAATCCTCTCCGTTGTGAAACAGCTCGAAGCCGGCACATGCCGGGTCGAAAACAGCTATGCTCGTATTGTTGCGGACGACGGGAATCCGACGGCGAAGCAGGCAGTGGAAACAGTTTATCGAGTGTGCGACCGAAAATGGCGCGGGCTCGGAGTCATTCCGAAAAGCGGGCTCGCCTTGCGTGATGAGTACTCCAATTTCGACGCTTCGCGAGTGTTCGACATCAAAGCGACTCCGGGCAAAGAGTCCGATGTTTGTAAAGCCGGCGAAGTGCTGAGGGGAATTCTAAAACCACACCAGTGCCCGGTTTTTGCTACTCAGTGTACGCCGTTCACGCCACTCGGAGCACCGATGGTCTCTGCTGAGGGGGCGTGCGCCGCCTACTATGCCTACAACAGACAAGTCGTACCCACTGTTGCAACCCATAAGAAGCAGTTATGAGCGACGAAACTAAAGACAACAACGCGGCGGCCTGCCCGATTCCGGCACAGGATCATCGCACCGTGCAACTCGCTCATGGTAGTGGCGGAAAGCTCATGCATGATCTGATCGAGCGGCTCTTCCTGAGCACGTTCTCCAATCCGGCGCTGTCGGCGCAGGAAGATCAGGCAGTGGTGGAAATCAATGGCGTTCGCCTGGCATTCACAACCGATGCTTATGTAGTGGATCCGATTATTTTCCCGGGCGGAACAATTGGTGACCTGGCGGTCAACGGTACCATCAACGATTTGTGCATGTGTGGCGCAGTTCCGGTCTGTCTGAGTGCTGCGTTTATTCTGGAGGAAGGCTGCCCGTTTGCCGCTCTGGAGCCGATAGTCGCAACAATGCAGGCTGCTGCGGCTCGGACCGGCGTTCAGATTGTGACCGGTGATACCAAAGTAGTGAATCGAGGAAAGGGGGACAAAGTCTATATCACAACTTCGGGGATAGGTGTCGTAGAGCATCCATATACCATTTCTGCGGCATCGATCCGACCAGGTGACCGGGTAATTCTGAGTGGCAGTATCGCCGACCATGGGATTGCCATCCTTGCGGCTCGGGGAGGATTTTCCTTTCAATCCGATGTAAGGAGTGACACCGCCGCGCTCCATTCACTGGTTCAGACAATGCTCAAGGCGGGCGGCAAAGGCATTCATGCTATGCGCGATCCTACTCGGGGAGGAGTCGCCGCAACTCTCAATGAGTTTGCTGCAAAAGCGAGAATCGGCATCAGTATAGACGAGAATTGCATAGCAGTTGCGCCGGCCGTGCGTGGCGCCTGTGAACTGCTCGGTCTTGATCCGCTGTACGTGGCCAATGAAGGAAAATTGATAGCCATTGTCGCTCCCGAGCTTGCGGAGGCTGTTCTTGCGGCGATGCGGTCTCATCCGCTTGGACAGCAAGCTGTTACGATCGGAGATGTGACCGCCGAACAACCGAAGTTTGTCTCGATGCACACGGCAATCGGCGGCTGGCGTATTGTCGACATGCCGATCGGAGAGCAATTGCCTCGAATTTGCTAGCCCCGTCGCTCAGGGGCCGAGATACTTAACCACCTTCCAATAGATCTGATTACGATTATTAAACTTGCCAGCCTGCTTTCCCCTCGCAACATTTCTCATCCACATCCTCCCATCCGGTTGGCACGCAAAATAGTAGGCAGGTGAACTGCCATCCACCTGCCTTGGCCCAAACTACATTCCTGCAACAGGTCTACCGATGACCAACCATTCGGTCAGGGTTCTCTGTTCGCACTCAAATATCGCTCGATTCAACCCCAATGTCAATGCGACAAGAATGCGGCCATATTGCGTATAATATATACGTATCTGGCTGCAGCTCATAAAGTCTGTGACTTTCTGAAAATCTAATAGTTAGAGGACAGGCCAAATCCATCACTCGAATGGCAAGGTAAGGATCGTAACCCTCAAACTATCCATCATCTCTGCTTTGATTCCCCGACTACTCCTTCGAGACCCAGGCACTGCACGAATCCAGCTGGTAGGAGTATTCATAAGAAGGCGGCCATCCTTTATGGGGATAGCCGCCTTCGCTTCTTCGCAGGAAATCAGCCGATTTCCCACTTGTTTTCAACTACTATAAACAGGTCTTCAGTGGTGCTGCCACCGGGCCCTGTATGAACAGGTGATTTACCAGCGTCTGAATATCAGCGATCGTAACAGAGGCACAGATCGGAGCGGCTCCGCCTGACTGGTTCACGTCACACTCCGCCAGACATGGTAAGGCGGCACATGAACCAACTATGAACTTCGCCGTAACCAGGGTCTGAATGTCACTGATCGTCACCTCGTTAGGATATGTACCAAGACCGTTGGCATTACCCACCCGGACAACACAGCAAGTGCTAGAACAACCGCGCACCGTCTCTGTATACCACCTCTTGGCATGCGCGACCTGAGCCTCCAATTTGGCCAGGGTGCCGTTCCGCACTGTCGAAAACACGGTCCAGTAATGAAGCGTATCCGTCGCGGCCAGGGTGATGTCGTGTTTGTATGTCAAGAAGAGCGCCTGGTCCTGCACCGTCGCATCACCGTTCAGACCCGAAGTACGGGTCGCATTCCACCAAACCAGCGGGTTCGGCTGAGCCGGCGTCAACGGCGTCCCATCACGATAGTTCGTCGTATCAACCATGATCGTTTGTATCATGGCGTTCTGGCTGTGGAACGTCAGATTGTTCACACAGTTATTGGCAGCCCGCTCCACCGACGTGTAACCGCCACCAAACGCCTCAGTACCAAAACGGTTGGCGTGTGACTGACACGACAACACAGCCGTCGTATCTGTACCACGAGCATACACAAAACCGCCGCCGGTACTCACACCAGCGGTGTTCTCCGGAACTCTCTCCGCCGGAACGTCCCAGTCACAGGCGTTACCCAACGTTACATGGCTATGCGCCAAGCCGTCGGCCGAGTATGCCTTCGTGTACACAATCACGAAGTCAATCGTATCCGTCGCCGGATGCGTCGACCGAGGAGCATAG